>Ga0164296_1000748_pt1 | contig 37274 bp, 38 predicted proteins | sample GEODES057metaG_FD_113533 | JGI IMG/M metagenome (GOLD analysis project Ga0164296, IMG submission 113533) | Dystrophic lake water microbial communities from Trout Bog Lake, Wisconsin, USA - GEODES057 metaG | ecosystem: Environmental > Aquatic > Freshwater > Lake | place: USA: Trout Bog Lake...
CCCACTTCACGAGGGTTGTCGTACAAGATGGGCATGCCCGACTTGGTGCCGGGCCCAATGACCGTGAGATTGAGGTCCGAGAACCAGCGGTTCGCCATCCGACGAAGTTGGGTGGTAACTGATGGCGCCGACGAAGAGATGGCAATTGCGGTCACGGCGGTGCGTAGGTCGAGACCCTCGAGATCGAGCAGCTGAGTGAGCACCATGGCGTGCTCGTCGGGAGTGCGCTCGGTAAGCGTCGAGATGCGCCAGTGGTACGCAAGGCCACGTTCGTCTGTCGCTCGAGCAAAGCCCATGGCGTCTTCTGACTCGGGACCCGAGTCACCAAAGAGACCAATGACGGTCTCTGTATTTCCTACGTCCATTGCTAGAAGCATTAGTTCCCCTTCGTCACTACAACTGCTGCATTATCAATCAAGCGCACACCGTCCACGATGCAGCACAGGAGAGCTCGCCGCTCGCCCGCTTCATCGTCTGACGTCACGGCGAGTGAGTGTGGCTCCACAATGTCGCAGTACTCCACGTCGAGGTTCGCCTCCGCCAGAACTTTGTTCATCCGGTACCGCAGCGTGCTGGCCGGGGCCGGCTCTTGAGCCACGTCAAGAGCGCGCGACAGAGCGGTCGCGCGAGAGCGCCCCTCTTCGGTCAGACGGACGTTGCGACTCGAGAGGGCGAGCCCGTCGCTGTCGCGCACCGTCGGACAGGCCACGACCGTGACGTCGAGCGAAAGGTCGCTCGCCATCTGACACACCACCGCAATTTGCTGAAAGTCTTTTTCGCCGAAGTACGCGGTGCACGGTCCAGTGACAATGAACAACTTGGCGACGACACTCGCCACGCCGTCGAAGTGCCCGGGGCGTCCAGCGCCTTCAAAGGAGCGGCTCAACTCGCTCACCGACACGGTGGTCAACGTGGGCGCCGGGTAGGAGGGCCACATGTCGCCGAGAGCGGGTTCAATGACGACATCCACGCCGTTGGCTTCACAGAGCACGAGGTCGGCTTCGGGTGTTCGGGGGTAGCTCGACAGGTCGCTCGCTTGGTTGAACTGTCGTGGGTTCACGAAGATGGTGGTGACCACCACATCGCACTCACGGCGTGCGCGCTGCATGAGTGAGGCGTGTCCGGCGTGCAGTGCCCCCATGGTGGGCACGAGCCCGATGGTCTTTCCTGCGGCGCGCTGTTGCTCGCAGTAGCGACGCCAGTCGCTCAGTGTGGTGAAGACCTGCACTAGGAGGCCCGTCGGGTACGACCAGACGCTCGGTCAGGCGCCAGCGCGGTAACGATGTTCATGTGAGCTCCAGTCCGTTCCAGCCCCAGTGGGTGCCGTTCGGTAAATGTGCAACTTACAAAAGTGTACCGAGCGAGCGCACCTCGCCACGAGCGGCGAGAAGTTGCTCCTCCAACACGAGTGCCGGGGCCAGTTCCGCCAGTGGCACGAGCACAAAGGACCGTTCGTACATGCGGGGATGGGGCACTTCAATCTCCGGGTCAGTACTGGTGACGCCTTCAATGAGCAGCACGTCGACATCGAGCGTACGAGGACCCCACCGGAGTTCTCGGGTCCTCTCTCGAGCCGTCTCGGCACGGCGACAGCGTTCCAGGAGTTCCCGGGGCGAGTCGTTGCAGTCGAGTTCGACGACGATGTTCCAGAAGTCGTCTTGCACCACGCCACCGACTGGTTCGGTTTCGTAAACCGAGGACACGCGGTAGGGATCAGTGCCTACGACGAGGCGCAGGCCTTCACGGAGGTGCTCACCGCGGTCGCCGAGGTTTGAACCGAGCGAGAGATAACTACGAGGCACTAACCGCGTGACACCGTGGTACGAACCCCCACGGTGGCGATGTCTTGAGGAACGGGGGGTCGGAGTTTGCGAACACTGACCGTGACGTCTTCAATCTCGTCGTCGTAGGCGAGAATCTCGTGAGCCACGCGGTACACCAGGGTTTCGAGCAAGAGAAACTTGCCCTCACGAACCAGTTGCTCAGTGATGGTGATCACGGCGGCGTAGTTGGTAGTGACGGTCAGGTCGTCATTCATCGACGCTTGTTCAAACGGTCGGGTGAAGGAGATGTCTAGTTCGAGTGGTTGTTCGCGGTCACGCTCTTCGGCCAGTACGCCGACGATGGCGCTTACGCGCAGTCCACGTAGTTCAATGACGTCGCTCACTCAGCGGTCTCCAGGTTGTCCGGCAGGTCGAACAGCACCGAGCGACCATCCGGTCCAATCGAGCGCTTGAAGAGTCGTTCGGTAAGTGCCAGTGAGGTGGGTACCGTGGCGACCTTGCCCGACCAGACGAGGTACCCGGCAATCACACCGAGCAGACGGTCCGACACTTCGTCGCCGTGCAACAAGACGGTGATGTTGTTCTGCATGCAGTTGTGCAGATCCTTGTAACACGCTTCGAGCACTTCTCGCTGCTGAGGTCCACCACGAAGGGCGTAGTGACTCGCGGTCAAACCGTGCTCAAAGTAGGACGAGAGGTTCTGCATCACGGGCAGAATCGAAATAACTCGGTTAAAGCCGTTGTGCTTTAGCCACAGAAGTTCTTCGTCGCGTCGAACGCGACGGTGCACCGTAGTCGAGCCACCCGGACGTTCTGAAACGGCCAGGATGCCCTTGTAGACCCAAGTGAAACTACGTGGCTCAATGCCAGCTGCCCACTTGCCTCTCACGCTACGACCTCCTCTGTTGGGCGAACGATCAGTTCGCGGAGTTGTACCGCTACTCCAACGTCATGCACTCGAACCATACTCGCACCTTGGAGCATGGCCCAGGCGGCCGTGGCGATCGAACCCTCGAGGCGCTCGTCCACCGGCAGTGGCTCGGGAGCAAGTTGTTCGAGAAAACGTTTCCGACTCGTTCCAATAAGGACACCGGCGCCGAACTCTTGAGCGAGCTGTACGAACGTGTCGGTGGCCGCCAGCAACGCCAAGTTGTGTTCAACAGTCTTGCCAAAGCCAATGCCCGGATCGAGCCACAGCTGCGTGACGCCAGCGTCGACTGCTCGCTGTGCACCGGCGCGCAAGAAGTCGTAGACCTCACGCACGACGTCGTCGTAGGTGGGGTCGTTCTGCATGGTTGCGGAGTCACCCTGTCGGTGCATCACTACGTAGCCAACACCCAGTTCACCGGCCACGTCCACCAGGGTGTACGACACATCGTTGATGATCCCAGCACCAGCGCTCACCGCTTGGCGAGCGACGGCTTCTTTTTGCGTGTCAATCGAGACGGGGCCAAGTGCGCAAAGCGCGGCTACCACCGGCAGAACACGGTTCAGTTCTTCAGCCTCGTCCACGGGCGTCGCCCCCGGACGCGTGGACTCGCCACCAACGTCGACGACGTCACACCCCAGGGCGAAGAACTCTTCTCCTCGGGCAATGGCCGCTGCGGTCTGTTCGGTTCGTGAAGCGGGAAAGAATGAGTCGGGCGTCACGTTGACGATGCCCATGACCATCGGGCTTAGCGCCACGTAGACCTGCGCTGGTGAATGTATTGCAACGCTTCGCTGCGGTAGGCCGCGTCTTCACGAAAGACGCCACGCACGGCGGAGGTAACAGTGGTCGAACCGGCCTTCTTCACACCGCGCATCGACATGCAGAAGTGCTCGGCCTCAATCACCACGATGGAGCCGCGGGGCGTGAGTTCACGCTCCATTGCTTCAACAATCTGCGTGGTCATGCGTTCTTGCACTTGCAGTCGGCGGGCGTAGCCCTCGACTAAACGGGCCATCTTCGAGAGTCCGGTAATACGACCTTCGGGGCCAGGCAGGTACGCCACGTGAGCGAGTCCCATGAACGGCACGAGGTGGTGCTCACAGAGTGAGGTGAAAGGAATGTCACGCACCATGACCATTTCATCGTGACCGGCTTCAAAGGTGACCTTCAAGTGATCGCCGGGCTCTTCTTCGAGGCCCTCAAACAGCTCCACGTACATGTCAGCCACACGGCGAGGTGTTTCGAGCAAGCCGTCGCGCGTCGGATCTTCACCAATAGCTTCGAGCAGCTCCTTGATGAGGCCTTCGACGCGGGCGTGGTCAACCATGCTTAGGCCTGACCCACAAACGTGTAAATCGCGTCAAGGTTGCGGTACCGCTCAGCCACGTCGAGGCCGTAGCCCACGACAAAGTCTGCCGGAATGGAAAAGCCCACGTACTTAAGGGACTGCTCGACGCGCTGTTCGCCCTCTTTGAGCAGCAGTGCACACACTTCCAGGCTCTTGGGGTCACGAGCGCCGAGGTACTGGCGAAGGTAGTTCAGGGTCAGACCCGAGTCCACCACGTCTTCAACAATGAGAACGTCACGATTAGCGAGGTCGACGTCGAGGTCCTTGACGATGCGCACCACACCACTGGTCTTGGTGGCGGCGCCGTAGGAGGACACGGCCATGAAGTCAACTTCAACGGGTAGTTCAATAGCGCGCATGAGGTCGGCCATGAAATTCACGGCGCCCTTTAGAACGCACACCAGTAGTGGTGGGTTCTCGGCGTAGTCCTTGGTGATCTGCTGACCGATTTCGGCAATGCGCTCTTTAATTTGGCGAGCCGAAACAACCACCTCACCCAGTTCGCTTTTTGCCCAGTGTGCCGTGAAATCCTCTGAAGTGTGGTCGCCCATGGGTATTAAGCGTAGTTGAGAGAACTAGGTCAGTTTCAACCGTTGGTCAGTGCGCGACAACCGACGTCCGCCCGACAGTTCACAGGCCGTCACCTCGCCTCGCACCACCGCGAGCGCCCGTTCCACTTCGTCGGCGGTTGGCGGATGGGTGTCCAGTGGATCGTCGTCCTGCGCCAGAACGCCCCGTAACCAGCGGCGCTGTCGAGCGAGCGGCCACGTGCGCAGGTCGCGACAGTCAACGTCGCCGAGGCCCAGCGACTGGTCTTCGTGCGTGAGTTCGTTCAGCCACTGCTCTTCTTCACCGAGGAGTACCGCTTGGCGGTACAGAATCGGCACCACGTCGCGCTGAGCCACCTCGCACATCAGCGGAAGTAGTTCGTGGCGAACATGATTGCGTCGGTAGCGGATGTCGTCATTCGTTTCGTCGTGCACCGGCGTAAAGGCCGTCGTTGCGAGCCAGGCGTGCAGAGCTTCTCGTCGCACGCCAACGAGTGGCTTGGTGGGACTCCCAATCATTGGCGAGAGTCCGAGACGCCCTGCTCCACGAAGCGTGTTGAGGACCATGGTCTCCACCACGTCATCCATGGTGTGGGCAGTGAGAGCACCCGGGGGCAGCACACTGCGTCGGGCTCGACGTGCTCGGGCTTCGAAGTTTTCACCGCTCTCCAGGTGGACGTCATGTACAACAACGGCGACCCCAAGCGATTCACACACCGACGCCACGTAGCGTGCTTCGTCGGTGCTGGTGGGTCGAACGTGATGATCAACGTGGTGCACGGTGACCTGCAGTCCGTGTTCGAGAGCGAGCAACAACATGGCCAGTGAATCTGGACCCCCCGAGACAGCTAGGTCGACCGCGCTCCCCGACACGGGGAAGGTGCTCTCTCGAAGCAGTGACTCACTGGTTACGTCCACGCCAGTTAGGTTACGCAACCTTTCTCATGAAAATGCCCTTCAGTAGGCTGAGGAGGTGGCCACCTTCGTAGAACTGACGCCAGAACGACGCGGGGAACTCGACGTCTATCCCTTTCTTGGCGCTCGAACACTTGGCGTTGACGCGTTTGTCACTGGGCGTCAGGGTGGCGTCAGCACTGGTCCCTACGCATCACTCAATCTCGGCAGTCACGTCAGCGACGACTCCGAAGCGGTGCGAGAGAACCGAGACCGTGTCGCCCGGGCCGCCGGAGCACACGCACTCATCACGTGTCGCCAAGTGCACTCCTCAGCGGTCGTTGATGCGTTAAGCGTCAGTCCCACTACTGAAGCCGACGCCATCAGTACTGCTCTTAGCGGTCTAGCGCTCGCTACGTTGGTCGCGGACTGCGTGCCGCTCGTTCTCATAGACGAAACGTCATCGCACTACTGCGTGGTGCACGCGGGGTGGCGAGGACTGGCGGCGGGCGTCATCGCCAACGCTCTTCGTTCATTTCCAGCAGCGGCCACCATCCACGCCTTCGTTGGCCCCTCTATCTCACCTCAGACCTACCAAGTGGGCCCTGAAGTGGCTGAGCAGTTTTCGCACTACGCCGGAGCAGTCTTCCCCGACACCGGCGACCGCTCACGTCTGGACCTGCAGCGTATTGTGCACGCCCAACTAACGAGCCACGATGTCTTGGACGAACGAATCACCTTCAGCCTTCAGTCCACCGATGGTGGCGACACCTTCTTCAGCGACCGCGCCGAGCGTCCCTGCGGACGATTTGCCCTCGTGGCCAGACGAGCGTCGTAGCATGACTACCGTGAAGAAGCGCGCCGAAGTATTCCGTTACGTGGGCCTCGACGTTGACGCTTCATCGCTGACGGGACACTACGAACTCGATGGTCGCCGCTTCCAAGAGACCGTTACGTTTGAGCACCTCGGTGACCTACGGGCCCCCGCCACGGCGAGTCTGGCCGAGCTCTGGTATCTCCTCGCGGGACTCTCGTACTACAAGGCCGGTGCCGCTCACACCGTCGACCTGGGCGCCACCCACGTTGGCGAACACTCATTGGCGTTGTTGCACGCGGCGCTCCACGACGGCCTCGGTGAATTCTCCTTCCGCAACCAGCTTCCCCTCAACGACGTGGTCATTACTGGCGGGGTAGCCGTTCAACAACTACTCCCCTACCTCGACACCACCAAGGTGTTGATTCCCTTCGGTGGCGGTATCGACTCTGTCGTGAGTGTTACCCACGTGTCGGCGGACCTCGACCGTGAGTTGTTCGTTGTAAGCCCCGCGAGTGGACCCTTTGCACCACTCGAGGCCACCGCTCAGGTGACGGGTCTTCCCATCGTTCGCGCTACTCGACACCTCGACCCTCAAATTCTGAAGGGCGATCCGAGCTTCTTTAATGGTCACGTCCCTGTCACCGCCATGGTCACCATGCTCGCCGTGATCGCGAGTGTCGCCAACGGACGTGGTGGTGTCGTCATGAGTAACGAACACTCCTCCTCGGCCCCTAACTTGATATGGAACGACCAGCCCATCAACCACCAGTGGTCGAAGTCAGAAATCGCCGAAGTGCTGCTGGCCAACGCGGTCGCTGAGCGCATTGGCAACGAGTTTTGCGTTGCTTCTTTCCTCCGTGATCGCTCCGAACTCTGGGTGGCACAGCAGTTCGCGCAAGAGGACGACTACCTCGGCGTCTTTCGTAGTTGCAATCGAGCCTTTGCCCAGGACAGCACGCAGCGGGCGGCCACGTGGTGTGGCGAGTGTGACAAGTGCCTCTTCATCAATCTGATCCTGGCGCCGTTCCTCAGTCGAGAGCAGCTGCGAGCCATCTTCCACTGCGAACCTCTTACCAACCCCTCGCTGGCGGCGTCCTTAGAGGCCATGGTTGGCCTGGGCCTTGATCACAAGCCCTTCGAGTGTGTTGGCGACCCCGACGAAAGTGCCGTGGCCCTCTCGTATCTCTGCGCTAAGAACGAGTGGCGTGACGAAACTGCACTCGTCGAGCTGAGTGCCAAGGTGTCGCCCGACCGCGACTTTGATGAGCTTCTTCAACCACAAGGAGTGAGCCGTGTTCCGGCCCACTGGCTTCGCTGACCTCGCCGGCAAGCGGGTCGGTATTTTTGGCTACGGCCTCGAGGGACGAACCGCCCACGCCCGCATTGCTGCCCTCGCGAGTGAGATCGTGCTCGTGGACGACCAACCCGTCGCACCCGACGTCCTCCTCACCAACGAAGGTGGACTCGATGCACTACTGCGCTGTGACGTGGTGCTGAAGAGTCCCGGTATCCCGCGGCGTCGACCCGACGTTCTGAACCTTGATCTCCACGGTGTCTACGTCACCTCAGCGCTCAACCTGTGGTTACAAGAAACGGACGTTGCACGAGTCGTGGGCATTACCGGAACCAAGGGAAAGTCGACGACCACGGCGCTGGTGACGTTCTTTCTCCACTGCCTTGGAGAAACTGCTCACCGCCTCGGCAACATTGGCCAGCCGCCCTACGACCCGCAACTCGATCTCAGCAGCGGGTGGATGGTGCTCGAAGTCTCGAGCTTCCAGTGCACCGATTTAGAACTCGCTCCGGGCGTTGTAGTGGTCACCTCACTCGGAGCTGACCACATTGACTGGCACGGCTCAGTTGAGCAGTACCACGACGACAAGTTGTCCCTTACGCGTCACACCACTGCGCACACCACACTCGTCCCTGCCGTCCCCACCTTTGAAGCGCTCGCCGATCAACTTGGTGGCGACCTACAGTTCGCTGCAGCCACTGACTACGGGCTCGCCTCGCAGTTAGGACTGCTTGGTGGCCACAGCGTTTCCAACGTCGCGCTCGCCCTGCGTGCGGTGAGTGCGCTGACCGGAACCGCAGTGGAAACCATTGTGCAGGCAGTCAGCACCCAGGCATCTTCTTTCGTGCCACTTCGTGGTCGGCTTTCGCTGGCGCGCACGGTGGACCTCGGACCGCGAGTGCTTCGCTTCGTTGACGACGGTCTCGCCACCTCCGCCCTCCCCACCTCGGCCGCACTCGAAGTATTCGCCGAGAGTGACGTCGCACTTATCGTTGGTGGCTTTGATCGAGGCGTGGACTACGAAGCGTTGGTCGAAGCACTCAATGCTCGCCAGCGGGCGACCTACGTGCTCGCCATGGGACCAGCGGGTCAACGCATTGCGTCACTGCTGACGCCGTCGGACACCCTGCACGTTGAGGTCGTTGACGATCTCCAAAGCGCTGTTCTCAAGAGTGCTGCAGCGCTCACTGAGGGCGGGGTTGTGCTGTTCTCGCCAGCCGCTCCGAGCTTTGATGCCTACAAGAACTGGGAAGAACGCTCCGAGCATTTTGTAACTTTGGTCGACCAGCTTTCCTTCGACTAGTTCGCACTGCGGCCAATTTAAAGTTTAATTTTCTCGGCTCAGTAGTGGGCCTGACCAGGGGTTAAGGTCGAGCAATGAGTCAGCAGAGTCGCTCCCAAGAGACCCAGGCGATCTTCATCGACACCGTGGGTCGACACTTAATGGAGCGCGGTGAAACGGCGCTCAAACTCTCCGGTATCTGCACTGAAGTTGGTATGACCCAGACCGCCATCTATTACCACTTTGGTTCTCGCGAGGCCGTCATCGATGCGGCCTACCTGCACTTGTTCCACGAGATCACCCAAGCGAGCCTTAGCGCGTGGACGTCCATTGCGTCAGAGAAGACACCCACCACGATGTTCAATCGCTACGTGGCCCTTCGAGACGACGCTTCATCGTTTCAACTGCACCGGTACCGCCAACTCATGCACCTACGTATTTTGAGTGCCTCAACGGTACGGCGAACCTTCAAGGTGAAGTATGACGCGGCGAACGCGGCCTACATGGCGTCGCTCACAAATATTTTTGAAGTCGTTCAAGAACGTGGGCTACTCAACACCAAGGTCAGTGCTCGCCAGTTGGCGATGATGGTGCAGTACGCGATGGTGAGTCAGTCGTTCTGGGGTCATTCAACGTCACCCGAAGAACTCGACGAATGGGACGCCACCATGCGCCAATTATTTGACCTCATTACGGTCTAAAGCACCAACGTTTGAAGGGCTCACTTTCCACGATGTCTCGCGACATCACCAATTGTCCGCCCGTGAAAAAGATACGATTCAGGGGTTCAATGTTCCACGATGTCTCGCGACATCACAATGGAGCCTGAGAGGGGATTCGAACCCCTGACCTACGCATTACGAATGCGTTGCTCTACCGACTGAGCTACCCAGGCAGGAATAGAAATACTAACCGATTGGCGACCTTTGGCCAATTGCGAAGAGTCGCTAAAACTCCATAAGTGACAGCATTAAGTCACTCAAGAGCAAGGTTTCGTCCAGGTTTGACGAGAGTCGACGGTTCGCCAGTGCCACTGCCTCCATGGCCCTCAGACACGCCCCCACCCGATACTGCGACTGGGCATCGGTGCCTTCGAGGTTCTTGGCCAAGCGGTCCCGGTAGACGGCGGTCAGTGCGGTGAGGCCAAAGCGCACTTCGTCAATTCGAAAGCGACGTTGTTCACGTTTGAACTGCGCTTCGATGTCCTTACGGTTAGAAACAGAACGCTGGCCCATGTCCTTCGCGGTCTGGATCCGACGCTCGAGTTCGTCTTCTTGGAGAGCCACCAGTGGGGCAATCGCTTCATCAAGTGCTGAGGTGATGAGTTTCACCACACGAGCACACGCCGCGGGTGTTCCGTCGAGTTGGTCGGGTACGTGGCGCCAGGTTTCGATACGCTCCGTGAGGCCAGCATCCTTTACGAGCACTCGAGCGCGGCGAAGGTTGCCGTTGGCGCCCGCTGCAGCTGTTCGAGCAGCGTCGAGTGAAGCGCCCTCCTTCACCAACATGTCGGTGAGCGTCTCCTCATTGAGACCTTGCAGTCGAACTTCGACACAACGCGACTCAATGGTCACAAGTTCTTCGGGGAGACTCTCCGCAGTCAACAAGAAGATCGTTCTCGTTGGTGGTTCCTCGAGAGACTTGAGCAGTGCGGCAGCGCTCGGCGCAGTCCCCGTCGTCGTGAGTTCGACGTCTTCAATGATCACGATTTGGTACCCACGACCAAGGGGTCGACGACGACTAATACGTTCAGCTTCGCGCAACTCTTCAATCCGCCACGAGACACCGGCTCGCTGGGCGACGTGAATGTCGGGATCCTTGCCTTCGAGAGCTAGACGGCACTCTTCGCAGGTGCCACAACCGTGGTTCTCGCACTGTAGAGCAGCGGCAAACATCGTGGCCACGTCGCTCAGCCCAGAACCAACGGGACCGCTGAAGAGGTAGGCGTGGACGGGGTTCTGCACGTAGTGGCGCATAGCGACCACCGCGGCGTCTTGGCCAATAAGTGAGCTAAAGACGTCGGTCATTACCAGGCGAGCTTCGACAAACGGTCGTCAATTGCGGCTGACACTTCATCCAGTGAACCCGATCCATCGATGACGCACCACGTGTCACCACCGTCACGAGCTTGGCTGAGGAAGCCCTCACGCACGCGAGCGTGAAAGTCCAGGTCGGCAGATTCGAAGCGGTCCTTCTCGCTACGAGCACGACGCTCGTTCGCCACCTCGAGAGGAATGTCAATCAGAATCGTGAGGTCGGGGCGCACGTCACCGACGGCCAGGTCGGTGGCGCTTCGTAGTTGCGCAAGATCAACGCCACGGCCGTAGCCCTGGTAGGCAATAGTTGAGGCCAAATAGCGGTCGGTCACAACGTGTCGTCCCGACGCGAGGGTTGGCGCAATCACGCTCTGCGCGTGGTGGCTGCGGTCGCTCAGCATGAGCAGCGCTTCAGTGGCAAACGACATTGGAACGTCGGCGTCCAGGAGCCACGTGCGCAGTTGTGCTCCGAGTGGGGTGTCGCCGGGCTCGAAAGTGAAGAGCGCATCGTGCTCGAGTGCTACTCGGCGAGCCTGCGTACTCTTTCCGCTGGCGTCAACTCCCTCAAAGGCGAGAAACAGTCCCCGACTCATCAGTCGGCGTCACCTTTTGACGCCTGGGCAGCGAGTGCAGCGTTGGCCTTAGCACCCTTAGCGACAGCGGCCTTCTTCGCCACTCCGGGCGACTTCTTGGCGGCAGCTTTCTTAGCCGTGGCCTTCTTCGTCGCCTTCTTGGCGGGTGCCTTGCGAGGGCGAGATGAAGGTTCGGCGTTGCGACGCTCGGCCAACAGTTCACAGGCACGTTCAATCGTGATGGTCTCGGGCGTGTCACCAAGCCGCAGTGTCGCGTTCACTTCACCGTCGGTGACGTAGAGACCAAACTTTCCGCTCCGCACAACAACTGGTCGCTTGGTCACTGGGTCTTCGCCCAGGTCCTTCAGCGGTCCGGCAGCGGTCCGGCGTCCTCTCGTCTTGGGCTGCGCCAAAAGGGTGAGGGCCTGAGGAAGTTCAATGGTGAAGATCTCGTCTTCAGACTCCAACGAACGGGTCTCTTTGCCCCACGTGATGTAGGGACCGTAGCGACCGTTCTGCACTTGAACTGGTTCTTGGTCGTCGGGGTGCAGTCCCACCGTGCGAGGTAGCGACAACAACTTCTTGGCGTCCTCCAACGTCACCGTTTCGGGTGACATCGTGCTGAAGAGCGAAGCAGTCTTGGGCTTTTCTTTGGGGTCGGTCATTTCGCCCACTTGAACGTACGGACCGTAGCGACCCGCCTTCAAGAAAATTGGCAGACCCGTTTCTTCGTCGGTACCGAGTTCGCGGTCGTTACTCGGTGCCGCCAGCAACGCCAACGAATGTTCGAGGGTCAGCGAGTCCGGCTCAGTGGCTTCAGGAATCGAAACCTTGTCCTCACCGTGCACCAAGTACGGGCCGTAGCGGCCCGAGCGAACGGAGACGGGAAGGCCGTCCTCGGCAATGCCGATGGGAATTGAGTTGATGCCCTCGTAGTCAAACTCGAGTTGGGCGTGGGTCATGTGCTCGAGGCCCTTACGTCCCAACTCGGACTCGGCGGACTGGTCACCGAAGTAGAACTTCTTCAGCCACGGCTCGAGTTCCAACTGACCTTGCGCAATGAGGTCGAGGTCGTCTTCCATCGTGGCGGTGAACTGGTAGTCCACGAGGTCACCGAAGTACATCTGCAACAGATTGACCACCGCGAAAGCACGGAAGGCCGGGACGAGTGATTTGCCCTTCTTCCAGACGTAGCCGCGCTTATCGATCGTCTTCATGACTGAGGCGTAGGTCGAAGGACGACCAATGCCGAGATCTTCAAGTTTCTTGATGAGCGTGGCTTCGGAGTAGCGGTCTGGTGGTTGGGTGTCGTGGCCCTTCGCCTCGGCGCCAACGACCGGGACTACTTCGCCTTCACTCAAGGGAGGAAGAATTCGCTCTTGATCCGCGAGTTCGGCCTCGGGGTCGTCAGTACCTTCAACGTAGGCGCGGCGAAAACCCGGGAACTCAATGCGAAGTCCCGACGCGCTCAGACCCACTTCAACGTCGCCACTGATTTCTGCGACGCCCGAGAGTGTGGTCGTGAGACGCACTTTGTCCTGGGTCAGCTTGGCGTCAACCATCTGTGAAGCAATGGTGCGCTTCCAGATGAGGTCGTAGACCGCGAGTTCGTCGCCACCCAGCTGTGACTGGGCTTCGTCCAGGCTACGGAAGGTCTCGCCAGCGGGGCGAATGGCTTCGTGCGCTTCTTGGGCGTTCTTCACCTTGCGGTCGTAGCGTCGAGGTTCGTCGGCAACGTAGTCATCACCGAACATTTCGGCAGCCATCTTTCGAGCAGCGGAAATTGCTTCGTTCGAGAGCGTGGTCGAGTCGGTACGCATGTAGGTGATCCACCCCTGCTCGTACAGACGCTGTGCAGCGCGCATGGTGCGCTCGGGGTCAAAACGGAGTTTGCGACTGGCCTCAATCTGCAATGAAGAGGTCATGAACGGAGGTTGTGGGCGCTGGGTTCTTGGCGATGACGTAATCGAGGTAATCGACACCGTGGCGCTCGCAAGCTTCTCGGCGATTGAGGTTGCCGAAGCGGTCGACAGCACCTCGACGGTGGCCTTGGCGTCGAGTTGTCCCGCGGCGTCGAAGTTCTTTCCCGTGGCGAGCGATGAACCGTTTACTGATTCAACAGTGGCTTCAAAGATGGCGCTCTGTGCTTGCAGTTTCGCCACCACGTCGAACCAGGTGGCGGAGCGAAACGCCATGCGCTCGCGCTCACGCTCACAGACCAGGCGAATGGCGACGGACTGCACGCGACCAGCCGAGCGGGCCTTGTCCACCGCACGCCAGAGCACGGGTGAAACTTCGTAGCCAACCAACCGGTCTAGGAACCGCCGACCTTCCTGGGCGTCGACCAGCTTCATGTTGATATCGCGGGTGTCTTCAACGGCCTTTTGGATTGCGGCCGGAGTGATTTCGTGGAAAACCATGCGCTTGACGGGGATTTTCGGCTTCAGTACTTCCACCAAGTGCCACGCAATGGCCTCTCCTTCGCGGTCTTCATCACTCGCGAGGTAGACCTCTTCTACTTCTTTGAGAGCAGCTTTCAGTTCGGAGACAATCTTCTTACGGTCGGACGAAACCACGTACACCGGCTTGAAGTGGTCGTTGACGTTAATGCCCAGACGAGCCCACTTCTCCTTTTTGACGTCGGCCGGGATGTCCGCGGCGCTCTGGGGGAGGTCTCGAATGTGACCAATGGAGGGCTTGACGATGTAGTCCTTGCCGAGCATGCCTTGGATACGCGTTGCCTTTGCAACGGACTCCACAATCACGAGGGCCTTAGCCATGCTCACCACCTCTCAAGAACACTTTGGTCACGGCACGATGCCGTACTTTCTATCGCCTAACAAGATAGGCAGGTCCGAGACCCCCTACTCGCCATACTGTGCCAGCGAACACCCATCGGTCGCAAGAATCCCTAAGGGAAACCTAGAAATCTGCAGGGTAAAAAATTATTCGTCGCTGGCAGGCGCAGCCACGATTTCGTACTGGGGGTTGAGGATAACGGCTTCACGTCGAAGTGAGGTCACTGTTCCCTTCACCATCAGTCGCGTACCGCGCTCAATGCCCGGTACTTCCGAGCGACCTTGGAAGACCAAGGTGATGGAACCGGTGTTGTCGGCAATAACGCAGCGCAGTTCATTGCCACCGGCTTCGTGGTTGATTGACATGGCCCTCACGCGCCCACCAATTTCAGCAAACTCTCGCTCAACCAGTCCCCCGATGGGTGCTGCACCAACTGAACGCTCGGCCAGTTTGACGTCGGCTTCGAGGTGCGCGTCCTCACGAACACCACCGCGGTTCACCACGTCACTGAGGGGTGCCTCTTCAACTTCGCCCTCTTCGACACGAGTTCGCGTAGCCCGGAACGGCACGATGGTGGCCGCGGTGCGGGGCACGTTCATGACGGCTGACGCAATGCTGTCGGCAGTTCGGTCGTGGAGCAGTCGCTGCAGTCGTGAGACGAAGCCACGACGCGGCAGGATCACCATGCAGAAGACTTCGGGGTCACGCACGACGTCAGCGACGAGTTCAAGGGCGGCACGGTCAACGCGGCGGTCGTCGCACTCGACGACCTCGAGGGTGATGCCCGACGAAGCAGTGTCGGGTGAGCCCCACGAGTTTTCGAGTTCCCGAGTGACGATGGGGTCAATGTCAAAGTGAACGGCACGAATGGAGTAAGCGTTCAGCGTCTTGCAGTACTGGAGGGCGCGCTCGGTAGCGATGTCGTAGCTGTCGACAAAGACCACCACGCGGTTCGTTCGAATATCGATCGCGCCCTTGGCGGCTGACGTCGCGAAGGCCTTCTCTTCACGGACGTACTGGCGGTTGAAGCGAATCAGCATGTAGTAGAGGAAGGGACCAACAATGGCAATGAGCCAGGCGCCTTGGAAGAACTTCACCGTCAAGAAGATCACCACGACGAGTGCCGTTGTTGCGGCGGATGCGCCGTTAATGATGGCGTTGCGCTTCCAGTGACCCTCGCGCTCGCGGCGGTGACGAGCCACCATGCCCGAACCGGCCAACGTGAAACCGGTAAACACACCAATGGCGTACATGCCAACAAGGGAGTTAACATTCGCGTCGAAGGCCACAATGAGGGCCAGTGAAACAATGCCGAGAAGAATGATGCCGTTGGAGAAGGCCAGGCGGTGGCCGCGCTTAGTGAGCTGGCGAGGCAGGTACTTGTCGGTCGCGACGTAGTTGGCGAGGAACGGGAAGCCATTAAACGAGGTGTTACCGCCGGTGTAGAGAATGAGCAGTGTGGCGAACTGCACGAGGTAGAAGATCACGTGGCCAGCGCCGTGGCTACCAAAGATGTCGAGCACTTCTTGACTGACCACCGTTGGCGAGCCCACTGCGTAGGGCACTGCGTGGGTCCACGACGCCAGCAGCGCCGTTCCCAACAGCAAGAACGCGAGCACTGACGCCATCACAATCAGGGTGGCGCGAGCATTGGGCGATTCGGGCTTACGGAAACTGCCCACACCGTTCGAGATAGCTTCGAGTCCGGTCAGCGAGGAACCACCATTGGCGTACGCGCGCAGCAACGTCAAGAAAGTCAGCCCCATCAGTACGCCAGTGCCCTTGTGACCAAAGGTATTGCCGGCGAGGATTGCGTGATTCGGGATTTCAATGACCTTCAGGTGGCCCGTAAACTTCTGCACGTACCCAACAATGATTGTCGCGCCCAGCGCAAGGACATAGAAGTACGTGGGGAGGGCGAAGTAGGAACCCGCTTCCTTGAGGCCGCGCAGGTTGCCATAAATAAGGAGGCAGACCACACCCACCGTTATGAGCAAGGTGTAGTGCGTCAGCGTTGGCACGGCGCTCGTTAGGGCGGCTGTTCCGGCGGCACACTGCACCGCCACGGTCACCGTGTAGTCAATGAGCAGGGCCACCGCCGCAATCTGAGCGATCTTCGGACCGAAGTTGTCGCGCGCGACGACGTAGGAACCACCAGCGGTGGTGTAGTACTTGATGACGTCCCAGTAGGAAACCGTGACGAGGAACAAGATGCCGATGATCACGAACATGATGGGCACCACGAGCGCGAATGCGCCGAGCCCAATCATTGGCGTCATCTGGGTCAGGATCTCTTCAGTTCCGTACGCTGAGGAAGAAATGCAGTCCGGGGCCAGAACACCGAGGGCAATTGCCCGATTCAGGCGCTCGCCACTGAGTTGCTCGGTGACGTAGGGCTTTCCGAGAAAAATCCTCTTTAAGCGGTACCCGAATGACTCCGGGTACACCTGAGCCACATTTGCGTGAGAGGTGAGAACAGGACGACTGTTCTGAGCGGGCTTGGAGGCGTCGGACACTTGATTGATACTAAACCTTTTGGCCCACTGGGCCAATGACTAAACGCAATGCTTTCCCCTGGAAACTTGCAATTTCTTGGTTCAGTGTGGTCTGATGAGGGTGTGCACATTGTTGTTATTGGCTGTGGTCGCGTCGGTTCCGGACTCGCGATGCAGCTCTCCGAAGAAGGTCATTCAGTCGTTGTGGTCGATAGGGACCGCGACGCATTCCGCCGACTCACTCGATTCCACGGCAAAACACTCGTTGGTTCGGGTTTTGACCGTGACATCTTGTTCCAGGCCGAAGCCGCCCACGCCGATGCGCTGGCTGCGGTCACCAGTGGCGACAACACCAATATCTTGTGTGCCCGCATCGCGCGTGACAACTACAAGATCAAGAACGTCGTGGCTCGTATCTACGACCCCGCCCGTGCCGAGATTTACATGCGACTGGGCATCCCCACCGTGGCCACTTCAACGTGGACCGCACACCAGTTCCGGAAGTGGATGCTCCCCGACGACAAGTCAATTGCGTGGTCCGAAGGCATTGGTGGGCTCAGCCTCTTAGAGCGCGTCGTCCCCGATGAGCTCGCGGGTCGCCCCGTCAGCGATCTCAACATTTCGGACAACGTACGAATCGTTGGCCTCATCCGCGGTGGTGTTGGCCGAGTCAACATCGAAGGCCTCTTCACCCAAGAAGACGACGTCCTCGAATTCATGGTGACGCCCGAAGGTGTGAACGAACTGGACACATTCCTCGAGGAGGCCCAGTCATGAAAGTTGTGATTGCTGGAGGCGGTTCAGTAGGAACGTCCATTGCTCTTGACCTCGTGGACCGTAACCACGACGTGACACTGATGGAACAGTCCACCGTTACGGCCGAGCGCCTCAAGGTGCAATTGCCAGGTGTCAACGTCCTCGCTGCCGACGCCTGCGAATTCTCAAGCCTCACGTTGGCGGGAGTACGTGACGCCGAAGTGGTTATCGCCGCCACCGGTGACGATGAAGACAACTTGGTAGTGAGCTGGCTCTCCAAGCAGGAGTTCGGCGTTCCTCGAGTTATTGCTCGCATTAACAATGCCCGTAACGAGTGGTTGTTTAACTCCAACTGGGGCGTCGACGTTTCGGTATCAACTCCCGCACTCATCACGTCACTCGTTGATGAAGCAGTGGAAGTTGGCGCCATTATCAACTTGATGGACCTAGCCCAGGGCCGCATGAAGCTCATCGAAGTCACGTTGGCCCACGATGCACCAGCAGTTGTACTTAACAACACGCTGGACGAACTGCGTCTGCCCGACTCGATTCGTGTGGTGGCGGTAGTGCGCAATGAGCAACCAATGTCGCCATCAGGAACCATGCACTTCTACGAAAACGACCACGTTGTTCTCGTTGCTCGTGCTGACGCCACCCAGGAGTGCGCTTCAGCATTTATTAGCTAGTTGCCAATTTCACAAGTCGGTGAAGGCCAAGCGACCTAGCATTGGTTTGTGCGCGCAGCTTTCTTCGACTTAGACAAGACGGTGATTGCAAAGTCATCACTCGTTGCGCTCGGTCCTGAGTTCCACGCCCGAGGACTTCTTCACAAACGCACACTCGTCTGGGCCGGTATTAGCCAAATGCTCTTCATGCGTTTTGGCGCCGACGACAAGAAGCTCGACAAGATTCGTGACAACGTGCTCCGCGTTACCAAGGGCTGGGACCGTGAGCAGGTCAAGCAAATGGTTGCCGAAACAATCAATGACGTGATTGAGCCGCTGATCTACGCCGAAGCACTTGACCTTATCGAGCACCACCTGAATCAGGGTGATGAAGTATGGCTCGTCAGCATGTCACCCGAAGAAATTGTTGAGCCCTTCGCAGAACTTCTGGGCATCACTGGGGCGATCTGTTCCGTGGCCAAGGTTGACCAAAACGGAAAGTTCACCGGTGAGATGGAGTTTCTCGCCCAAGGTGAAAACAAGGCGCAAGCGATTCGCGAACTGGCTGAGCGTCGTGGCATTGCTCTTGAAGAGTCCTACGCCTACTCCGACTCCATCACCGACGTACCAATGTTGAGTGTGGTTGGTCACGCCTTTGCGGTGAACCCTGACCGCCAACTCGCCACTGTCGCCCACGACAACAACTGGCCGCTGCTTTCGTTCTCACACCCCGTGAGGGCGCACGACCGTGAAAAGTCACACACCCCATTCATCGTGAGTGCACTGGTGATTGGTTCGGCTGCTCTACTTGGCAGCCTTCGCTGGCGACGTCGTTAGAGCGTCAGCAGGTCGCGAGCACCCGTGTCTGATGAAGGGTGACGCAACTTACTCATGGCGCGGGCCTCAATCTGGCGGATGCGCTCACGGGTGAGGTTCATCTCAGCGCCAACGTCTTCAAGAGTGCGGATTTCACCTGCACCATCTAGGCCGAAACGCATGCGAAGAATCTTCTGCTCGCGCTCGTCGAGTGGCAACAACAGCTTCTCGATTGCGGCGGGCATCATCTTCACTGCAGCAACGTCAAATGGCGACTCTGCTGAGCGGTCTTCAACAACGTCACCGAGTTCAGCGTCGCCGTCTTCGCGCAGTGGTTCAGAGAGTGAGATTGGCTCAGAACGGAAGCGAAGCGCTTCGATGAGCTTGTCTTCGGGCATTTCGCATTCGTCGCAAAGTTCCTTGATGGTCGGTGGACGACCAAACTTGAGTTCCAGACGCGACTGAGCCTTCTGCACACGGGCGAGCGTGTCACCGGCGTGTACGGGGAGGCGGATGGTACGACCAGTGTTCGCAATACCACGGGTAATGGCCTGGCGGATCCACCAGGTTGCGTAGGTGGAGAACTTAAAGCCCTTGCGCCAGTCGAACTTCTCCACGGCGTGCATCAGACCAAGGTTTCCTTCTTGGATGAGGTCGAGCAATGGCAGACCTGAAGCCTGGTACTTCTTAGCGATCGAAACTACGAGTCGAAGGTTTGACTGGACGAAGTCACGCTCGGCGGTCTCGCCACGGTGAGCAGCGCGCTTGAGGGCGGCCTTCTTCGTCGGGGTGAGCTTGACCTTCTTGTCGTTCTCAGCGGCTTCTAGCTCGGCACGAGCCTCGCGACCTTCTTCGATGGTCTGTGCGAGGTGGACTTCGTCGTCCTTGGTGAGCAGGGTGTACTGGCCAATGTCGGAGAGGTAGAGACGTACGAGGTCTTCATCATCCCTGTCAACGCGATCCTTAGCCATATGTTTCCCCTTAGTACTCGCCCTAGTTATTCCGGCAGTAGTAGTTATACGGAGGTACGCAACCGGTAGCCACAAAACCCTTTATTTTCAAGGGATTTGAGCGCGTTTACCGCGCACTTGGGAGTTAATGGGTGAGGCCGAAACTCTCGCCGAAGCCAGCAGTTTCGAGCATTTCGCTGAGGTCGCGGGCGGCGAGTTGCCAGGACTCGTCGGTAATGGTGGGTTGCAACTTGGCGACGTCACCAATGGCGTGGATCTCTCGAATCAGGACCTGGGAGGCCTCATCAAAGAGGGCGACGAGTTCGGGGTCGTCACAGGCAGTACGAGCGTCAAGGAGTGACACCAGAATTCTCGGGACGAGCAACATCGATGTCGCGTACATCGAGAGAGCGCCGGTGCGGTCCATGTCAGCAGTGTTGTTAAGAAGAGCTTCCACAATCACAAACGGTGACTGGTCGAGTCCCCCGAGGTACTCACGAAGTCCGAGTGACACCGAGCCGAAAGCGCGTGATGCCTCGTGAGCGCGTACCACGTACGCGTCATTGGTGAGTGTGGGAGCCGTTTCACCCAACCCGGCGTAGAGACCATCAATGCACGAAGCAATGTGACGACCGATATCTGAGGCGTTACTCACGAGGTCCTCTCTGGTCCAAACGCATTGGTGATGGGCATACGACGGTCACGACCAAACGCCTTCTTCGTGATGCGAACACCCGGTGGCATTTGACGACGCTTGTATTCAGCAATGTCGACGAGACGCGTAATGCGCAGCACCGTTTCGGCGTCGTACCCGAGAGCGATGATCTCTAGGGCGGTGCGGTCCTCTTCGACGTACAACTGGAGAAGGGGGTCGAGTACGTCGTAGGGAGGCAGCGACTGATCGTCGCGCTGGTCGGGGCGAAGTTCTGCGGAAGGCGCCTTCGTAAGAACGTTGAGCGGGATTGGCTGAGGGTCGCCGTTGGCGGCTGCCAGTTCGTTACGGTAACGACAAAGTTCGTAGACAAGCGTCTTGGGGACGTCCTTAATCACCGCGAAGCCACCCGCCGAGTCGCCGTAGAGGGTGGAGTAGCCAACCGCCATCTCGGACTTATTACCCGTAGTGAGCACAATCGCACCCGTGGCATTCGAAATCGCCATCAGGGTGACCCCTCGAATACGCGACTGCAAGTTCTCTTCGGTGAGACCACGTGGTTCGCCACCAAGAACGGGCTCCAATATCTCGAAAAAAGCCTGGTGAGCAGACTCAATTGGGAGCTCCATGATTTCAATGTCGAGTCGCTCGGCGAGCAGGACTGCGTCAGAAATCGAGTGGTCCGAACTGTAGCGACTGGGCATCGCGAAGCCGCGAACAGCTCGTGCCCCAACCGCATCAACGGCAATGGCCGCCACGAGTGACGAGTCAATACCACCGGAGAGTCCGAGGATCGCTGACTTGAAACCATTCTTTCGCAGGTAGTCGCGAGTACCCATCACGAGAGCGTTGTAGATCTCTTCAACTTCACTCGGTGCTTCAGCAATTCGGTTCACGAGTCCGGTAATGAGTCGCGACTCATCTCGCACGTAAGACGAGGTAAGTGCGACACCGTGGTCAGAGGCGGCGGCGTCGATATCGCACACGAGAAGTTCTTCGTTAAACCCGGAAGCGCGAGCGATGACGTCACCCCGAGCGTCCACTACAACGCTGTGACCGTCAAAGACCAGTTCGTCTTGACCACCAACGAGGTTGACGTACGCAATCGGACAGTTCGTCTCGAGCGCCCGTTCGCGAAGCATTGCTTCGCGGTCTTCTTGGCGACCTCGAGCGTAGGGAGAGGCGTTCGCCACGACGAGCAGTGATGCTCCCTGGCGGGCCAGCTCAGCCGCCGGTCCGTTCTTCATCCACACGTCTTCACAGATGAGCAGTCCCACCGCAATGCCGTTGACGTTCACGATGGTGTGCGGACCAACGCCGGCGTGGAAGTAGCGCAGTTCATCAAAGACGTCGTAGTTCGGCAGTAGCCGCTTCGTGGCGGTGGCAATCACTCCGGTGTCGTCGAGGGCCACCAGTGCATTGGCGATATGCGCTCGGGTGGAGGACTCTCGATTGATTGTGATGTCACGTCCGTCACTCGAAGGAGCAAACTCCGTTCGGCCCGGCTCTTCGCTCACTACCGTTCCCACGAGGACTGGTGGCACATTGGCCTGGGCGACAACGCTCGTGAGGGCTGCGGCCGAGGTGGCAATGAAGCCTTCCTTCAGGAGAAGGTCTTCGGGTGGGTAGCCCAAAAGGGCCAGCTCTGGCGTCAGGACGAGGTCCGCGCCAGCTGCGCCGGCCTGGGCTCGAAAACGGCCAATTGTCTCAACGTTTTGGGCAAATCCGCCCACCACCGCGTTCATCTGAGCGAGGGCGAGACGTAGGACTGGCACGTCACCGAGCCTATAGGGGTTTTTACACCCAAGGCCTGGCCCCATGTGTTCACACGCGGTTAACACAACTCGGGGTAGCACGCCCCCAGCGTCCATAAGACTAAAAGACGGTCACGCGAAGCGCGTGATGACATTTTGCAAGGAGCAACCATGGCTTATCAGGCTGAGTACATCTGGATTGACGGTTCGGCACCAACTCGCAAGCTGCGCAGCAAGACAAAGATTGTCGCTGACGGCAAGCAGCCACCGGTATGGGGCTTCGACGGTTCCAGCACCGGCCAAGCTGAAGGTCACTTCTCGGACTGTGTTCTTATTCCTGTCTGGTCATGCCCAGACCCACTTCGCGGCCCCAACGACATTCTCGTTATGTGCGAAGTACTAAACGCTGACATGACCCCTCACGTCACCAACAAGCGCGCACAGGCTGTTGAGACCTACAAGAAGTACGCCAGCTTCGAACCAATGTTCGGTATCGAGCAGGAGTACACCTTCTTCCAGGACGGCCGTCCCTACGGTTGGCCCGAAGTTGGCTACCCCGCACCACAGGGTCCTTACTACTGCGGTGTTGGTGGATCAAAGATGCCCGGACGCGACATTGTTGAAGCCCACACACTCGCCTGCCTCCAGGCCGGTATTGGTATCGAAGGCACCAACGCTGAAGTAATGATGGGCCAGTGGGAATTCCAGGTCGGTATTCTCAACCCCGTTGAAGTCGCCGACCAGTTGTGGGTTGCTCGCTGGTTGCTCGAGCGCATTGCCGAAGAGTTCGAAGTAGAAGTCAGCTTCGACGCCAAGCCCATCAAGGGTGACTGGAACGGTGCTGGTGCCCACACCAACTTCTCGACCAAGCAGATGCGCGCAGCCGGTGGCTGGGACGCAATCATTGCTGGTTGCGAAGCACTCGGCACCAAGGTCAAGGAGCACATCGCGGTCTACGGTCACGACATTGAATCACGCCTGACCGGTGCGCACGAAACCGCTCCGTACAACAAGTTCAGCTACGGCGTTTCGAACCGTGCATCGTCAATCCGTATTCCTGGTGGCGTTGCTCGCGACAAGCGCGGTTACCTCGAAGACCGTCGTCCAAACGCCAACATTGACCCGTACGAAGTCACCAACATCATCGTGGACACGATCTGTGGTGCTGCTTCGAACGGTGGCGCCAAGAAGGCTCCAGCCAAGAAGGCAGCCGTAAAGAAGGCCGCTACCAAGGCAGTTGCCAAGAGGGCACCCGCTAAGAAGGCTGCAGCGAAGAAGGCTCCGGCCAAGAAGGCTGCGCGTCGTAAGTAAGTAGTTCTAAGGAAACCCGCCGCTCATCTGGGCGGCGGGTTTCCTTGTTTCTGCGCCGATTTTTAGTGCTCCCGAGAAGGTGAGAGAATGACACCAATGCAAAGTCAAGCCCAGTACGTACTACGCACCGTTGAAGAGCGAGGCATTCGTTTCGTCCAGCTCTGGTTCACCGACGTACTCGGACGCCACAAGGCGTTTCACGTAACACCGGCAGAACTTGAAGACGCCCTCGACCAGGGCATGACGTTCGACGGAAGTTCGATTGACGGGTTCTCGCGCGTTCAAGAGTCAGACGTACTAGCGCGCCCGGACCTCACGACCTTCCAACTACTCCCCTGGTACGAAGAGGGTGCCGGTGTCGCCCGCGTTTTCTGTGACATCGTCAACATCGACGGAACACCTTTTGATGGATGTCCGCGTCAGCAGCTTCGCAAGGTTCTCGGTCAAGCCCACGCCCAGGGATACACCTTCTACACGTCTCCTGAGATTGAGTACTTCTACTTCGAAGACCTTGACCCCAGCCGCAAGCCTCGCCCGATTGATCAAGGTTCGTACTTCGACCTTCTCCCCGACGACACCGCGAGCCAACTTCGTCGCCGCACCGTGTTGATGCTCGAAGAAATGGGCATCGGCGTCGAGCACGCGCAGCACGAAGACGCTCCCGGTCAGCAGGAAATTGACCTTCGCTACACCGACGCCCTGACGATGGCCGACACCGTGATGTCACTTCGCCACGTAGTGAAGGAACTCGCTCGTCAGTCTGGCGTGGCCGCCAGCTTCATGCCCAAGCCCCTCGCTCACGTGCAGGGTTCGGGCATGCACACGCACTTGTCACTCTGGAAGGACGATGAGAATGCGTTCATCGGTGATGGCCCCTACGGCCTTAGTCCGGTAGCCACCTCCTTTATTGCTGGCCTGGTTCACCACGCCCCTGAAATCACTGCCGTGACCAACCAGTGGGTGAACTCCTACAAGCGCCTCGTACCGGGCGCCGAAGCGCCAGTGGCTGCGTCATGGGCTCGCTTCGACGCTGCGTCGTTGGTGCGCGTGCCTTCGGTGAAGCCTGGTCGTATTGAGTCAACTCGTGTTGAGTACCGCGCTCCCGACCCTTCGGCGAATCCGTACTTGGCCTTCAGTGTGATTCTGGCCGCTGGACTTCGTGGCGTCACCGGAAACTACGAACTCCCCGCCGAAGGAACGGCGACTACTCGACTACCTCAGTCACTCAGCGAAGCACTTGACCTGATGGAAAAGTCAGAGCTGCTGCACGAGACTTTGGGCGAACACCAGGTTGAATGGTTCCTTCGCAATAAGCGTGCCGAGTGGGACGCCTACCGTGGCCAAGTCACTCCCTTCGAACTCGAGCACTACCTCCCGCTGCTGTGAGCATCGACGTCGTCTTGTGCATCCCCTCATGCGAAGGGCCAATCAAGAAGGCTTTTGACGTGACTGGTGTAACGCCGGCTGTCTCGCAGTCTGGTCGACTCAACGAAATTGCGGCTCTCGAACCCGCCAACGGGTTCGCTGGTGTTGTGGTGAACGCCGCCGCGTACCCATTTACTGAAGCAATGAATCTCTGCCGACAACTGCGTAACCGTGAGCAGGGCGTCGGACCCATCATTTTGATGCTGGATCACTACCAGCTGGACGACCTCACATTTCGCGAAGACCTCTTCGATGACTTCTTGGTGGGCCCCTTTGATGTTTCGGAGCTCGCCACGCGACTTCGTCACCGCCTTCGTCGGGCCGGCAACGAGTCAGTAGCTCCGCGTATCGAACACGGTGAGTTGTCGATGAATCTCGAGACGTACCAAGCCACCATCGCTGGTCGCGTCATGGATCTCACGTTCATGGAGTACGAACTGCTGCGCTTTCTCGCCACGAACCCCAACCGGGTATTCACGCGTGAGACCCTGCTCAGTCGGGTGTGGGGCTACGAGTACTACGGAGGGGCACGAACGGTTGACGTTCACGTACGTCGTCTCCGCGCGAAGCTGGGAGAAGAGTACGCCCACTTGATCCAGACGGTGCGTTCAGTTGGTTACAAGTTCGGCACGAGTCCGAATGAATACTCGGCCTAGCTCAGTGGCTTAAACGCCCAGAGTTCAACTTCAATACGAGCGCCAAACGGCAATGCCGCGACACCAAATGCTGAACGGGTCGGACGTGGTGGGGCGAAGGTGTCGACCCAAATCTCGTTGCACGCGGCGAAATCGTTGATGTCGGCGAGGAGTACGAGTGCCTTCACCACGTCGTCAAACGTGGCGCCTGCTTCTTCGAGGAGATTCTTGGCGTTGGTCAGTGCTTGTCGGAGTTCTTCGGTGACGCCACCCTCAATGAGCGTGGGCTTGTCGTGACCCGGCAGAATGCCAATCTGTCCCGACAGAATGATCCAGTCGCCGGCACGTCGCCAGGCTGAGTAGGGTCCCGCTACTGGTGTGGACACGAGCAGTCTTTAGCTGAACGAGTTGCCGCAGCCACACGTCTTGGTGGCGTTGGGGTTCGTGATGTGGAAACCGGCGCCCTGAAGACCATCTGCGAAGTCAAGCGTCGAGCCACGGAGCAGTTCAGCGCTCTGTGAGTCAACAACAACCTTGACGCTGTCGAACTCACGAAGCACGTCGTCGTCCGAGAACTCGGAGTCAAAGAACATGTCGTAGTTGAAGCCTGAGCAGCCGCCCGGCTTCACGGCCACGCGTAGTGCCAAGACTTCGTCGGTGTCTTCTGAAGCAATGAGTTCAGCAACCTTGGCAATTGCGCCTGAGGTCAGAGTGATGGGGTCAGCTGACTTGTTGGTGAGTGTTACAGAAGTGGTCTCAGACATAGGTTCTCCTTAGAAGACGTACCCCCAATGCTAGCGAAGTCTTAGGTCAATTGACACAGTGAGGTGACTGGCCAGTAGCGTCAAGATATGGACCCGCGAAGCAAACTTCTTGAGCGCCTTGACCAGGTGCTTGACCCCGAATTGGGGGCTTCTCTGGTGGAACTCTCCATGGTCGGGGACGTGTCCGTCTCCGCCGAAGGCCACGCGATTATTCCCGTGTCACTCACCACCCTGGGGTGCCCGCTCAAGACCCAGATCGAACGTGACGTCAAGGAAGCCGCCCTGCAGGTTGAAGGTATTACGTCGGTCGAACTCATCATTGGCGTACTCGACGGGCCAACCAAAGAAACGCTGATGAAGACCGCCCGGGCCCTCGCTCAGAAGCGCGCACCCCAGACCTCAATTCCCCTCACCACCCCAGTCATCATGATTGCGTCGGGCAAGGGTGGCGTCGGAAAGTCATCGGTCACCGCCAACGTGGCCGTGGGCCTGGCGCTGCAGGGCCTGCGTGTGGGAGTACTCGACGCCGACATCTGGGGCTTCTCACTCACGCGCTTACTGGGCATCCAGGGTGACGTAGAAGCAGTGAAGGGCAAGATGCAGCCACTGGAAAAGCCCTACGGCGAGGGATCGATCAAGCTCCTTTCCATGGGTCTGCTCGCACAGGAAGACCAAGCACTCTTGTGGCGCGGACTCATGGTGCAAAAGGCCGTTGCTCAGTTCATCGAAGACGCCGATTGGTCCGGTATTGACTACTTGCTCATCGACACGCCACCCGGTACCGGTGACATTCCGATGACGCTGTCGCGACTCCTCCCTCAGATGGTGCAGATCGTCGTGACGACGCCGGCGCTCGCAGCCCAAGTCGTTGCTCGTCGAGCGGCTGACTTTGCCCGCAAGTCAAACATTCGCGTGGTGGGGGTTATTGAGAACATGAGCCCACTTACCTGTTCGTGTGGTGAAGTCCACGCACTCTTTGGCTCGGGCGGCGGTGCGGCCCTGGCGAGTGAACTCAGTATTCCGCTCATCGCTCAGATTCCGCTCAACTACGGCATGTCCTTCGGCGGTGACAGCGGCGAACCCTACGTACTGAGTGAAGACTCAACCGGTGTGCTTCACGACATGGCTCGTCGCATTCAGACCGACATCGTCCCCCAGCGCGGTGCCGTGGGGTGTTCAGCTCGCCTGCTCGACGCCATCGAGCGAGCACTTCGCTAGTCGTCGAAGCCAGGTTCGCCGGGCATCACGATCCGGATGCCTTCCTTGCTATTGAAAATCTTTGGTAGCACGCACGGAATGTCCGTGAGCGACCGAGCGTGTGCCATGACGTCGGCGGGTGTTGCAAAGTGGGCGATGTTTTCCAAGTTCTTGATTGTCGGAAAAATCATCTCGAGTTCGCCACGCTCGTGAGCGGCGAGTGCATCAACTGGCCGTACCCACTGATCAGCAACCGTCTCTCCCGCATCGTGCGTCGCGACTTGATTGACTGGGGCGAGTGCGACAAAGAAACGGGTGTCGTAGCGGCGAGGTGGACCAACGGGTGTCACCCAGTGGGCAATGTACTCAAGTCCCCGTAGATCGAGGTGTAGGTTCTCACGCTCCATCATCTCGACAAACCCCAAGGTGCCAGCGTTCACCTCACGTCGGTACTGCACGAGTCGACTGCGAAGTACTGGTTCGTCAAGCGCCACCGCACCGCCGTCGCCATCACAGGCAATGAGTAGTCCGGCCTCTTCGAAGAGCTCTCGTAAGCACGCAACGTAGTAAGCGAGTCCACCCTCTGCGAGATTCAGACGCTTCGACGCGGTCTCATCCGTCATCCCATAAGCCAGGCGCTGCGCTCGAGGTCCGGCGTCGTTCGCGTCAACCCCACCACCCGGGAAGACGTACGCCCCTCCAACAAAATCGCTATTGAGGTTGCGGCGCAACATAAGAAGTTCATAACCTTCGGTCCCGTCGCGCAGGGTCAGAACCGTTGCCGCAGGCCGTGGGGCAAGGATTTCGCTCATCTCTTCAACCTAGCCACCCTCGCCCCGCGAAAGTCGTTAGAAGTCCGTTTTCCACTAAGTTTGGAAGTCAGGAATACCTAAGGAGCATCATGGCTAAGACCCCACCAAAGAAGTCAGCACCCGCTCGCGGACGTCCGGCTGGACTCTTTACCTGGATTGCCGTAGGTCTCGTCGTCGTTGTCGTAGCGGCGCTCGTCATTATTAAGGCCACCAGTTCCTCACCAGCTCAGCAGTCATCGGCTGGCTTCACTCCGGTGGACGCCACCACTCTTTCGAACCTGACCCAGATCCCAGCTTCGGTGTTCAACACTGTTGGCGTTACTTCGCCCGTGGTTCCGGTGACGGCACCTCAGGCCATCAGTGGTCAGCCCCTCTTGAAGGAAACCGTTAACGGCAAGTCACTCCCTGAGGTCTACTACCTCGGTTCAGAGTACTGCCCCTTCTGTGCAGCGCAGCGTTGGTCGACGATTATTGCGCTGAGTCGCTTCGGTACTTTCAGCAACCTCGGTGAAACATCAAGTTCGTCAGTTGACTCCTACGCCAACACCCCTTCGTTCACCTTCGTAAACGCCAAGTACTCATCGAAGTACGTAGCGTTCTCCTCGATTGAGCAGTTCAACAACGTGTACAACGCCACGACTCAGTTCTACGCACCACTGCAGACCCCGACCAAGGCCGAAGCGGCACTTGAGAAGAAGTACGACAACACCAACTTCATTAAGGGCATTACCTCGGCTGAGGACAACTCAATCCCGTTCCTCACGTTCGGTGACCAGTACCTCACGTCGGGTGCCAGCTACAGCCCGGCGGCATTGGGTGGTCTTACTCGTACGCAGATTGCGAGCGCACTGAGTGACCCCACCAATCCAGTGACCGAGGCCATTGTTGCGTCAGCTAACTACCAGACTGCAGTGATCTGCACTTTGACCCAGCAGCAACCATCGAACGTTTGCGCCTCAGCTGGCGTGAAGGCTGCTGACAAGGTGCTTAAGGTTTCGTGAGTCGCGCTGTCGCCGCTCCAGCCCCACGTTGGGCAGTAGCCAGTACGTTCATACTGAGCGTCCTCGGGCTGGCAGTGTCGATGTACTTGACTATCGCTCACTTCAAGGGTGTTGGCATCTTGGCGTGCAGCGATGCCCACAGCCTCGTTGACTGCGCTGCCGTGACCACCTCCAAGTGGTCCGAAGTGTTTGGCATTCCCGTCGCGGTCCTTGGCCTCATCAACTTTGTCGTTATGGTGCCGCTCAATTCACCATGGGGCTGGGCATCAAAGAACTACTACGTCCACCTCACCCGGTTCGTCCTCACAACTGGGGGCATGCTGTTTGTGCTTTGGCTGGTCTACTGCGAGTTGGTAAAGGTAGGGCACGTCTGCCTCTACTGCACCGCGGTGCACATCATTACCTTCGCGCTACTCATCATCCTGACTCGCGTCAGTCCTCAGCAACTTAGTTGGGTGCCGGCAACGTCCGAGGACGACCTCGCCAACTAAGGCGTCAAGTTATTAACGCACGTGCCACCGTCGTTGTCGGACAAAGTGCCGTCCGGACAAGTAGTCCTTAGCCAAGTCACGCTTGCGTACTCTCCCGTGTCAGGGCTCATAGCGGCCCCTGCAAGATCTGCGTGAGATAAGTTTGCGTTTCCCCACACTGCATTGACCAGAATCGCCTCGGAAAGATTCGCAAACGTAAAGTTGGCTCCAGAAAGATTTGCACCGACGAATCCGTCTCCCGACAAGTTCGCTCCAACGAAATATTCTGATGACAAATTCGTGCCCGTAAAGTTCGAGTGAGGAAGTGAGGCATCACCAAAATTATTGTTGGTCAGCGTAGTGGTGGTGAAGTTAATGTCGTATCCGTACGAACGGAGGAACGAAGTTCCGGTGAGGTTCGTGCCGGTGAGATTTACGCTATTCAAATTGGCGGCTTCAAGACGTGCGCCAGTGAAATTTGCGCCCGTCAAATCGGCGTTCGAAAAGTTCGCACCGACGAACGGGTCGCAGGTAAAGTCGACATTCTCGGCCGTGGCATCAGACAGATTCGCTCCTCCGAATCGTGATCCGTATGTCAGGCAACTGCCATTGGAACTAGTACCTGCGACCTGGATTGAGTTGAGATTCGCTCCGGTGAGATTTACACCAAAGAAATTTTTGCCCACGTAATTCCCAGATAACACGCACTGTGCTAGGTCGATCCCACCGTAGGGAGTTGCGGAGCAGTCGTGTGCGATGCCGTTTTGACCAGCGGGTCCCATCAAGCTGTACGACGAGTCAGCCCACGCCGACGAAACACAGTCATAGACCTCACCTGTTGTGATGTCGACGGTCGTATCTCCGCTGGTGCATGAACCAGACGGAACAGTCGTCGAAGCGAGCATGCTCGAACCGTTGAGCCCACTCATTCCTTGCACGCCTGCTGGGCCCTTCAAACTGTACGTGGAGTCAGTCCAGGTCGAGGCGATGCATGAGTACACCTCACCGTTCGTCAGATAGACCGCTAGGTCACCGGTGGTGCATGAACCAGACGGCACTGACGTCACTGCAATCATGCTCGCCCCATTAAGCCCCGTGTACCCCTGAACCCCTGGGGGGCCAGAAGGTCCCGATGCTCCCGCTGGACCAGTGGCGCCCATCAAACTGTGTGACGTATCAGTCCAGGTCGAGTCAACGCAGAGATAGACCTCACCAGTCGTCAGATCAATTGCTGAATTACCGGTGCTGCACTGCCCGGACGGTGGCGTTGACAGCGCCGTGACACTTGTTCCGTTGACGCCACTCATTCCTTGGATACCTTGGACACCCTTTTGATCCCAACTGATCAGGTGTCCGTGCGTGCATGCCTCTGCTTTGGTCTGCACGTGCGACAGGTTTCCAGATGTCAAGCAGGCGTAGTAAGTAGTCGCGGTGCCAGATGCGTTAGCAACGGCGATTCCACCAACAGTGGCTCCAGCTAGTAGCAAGACCGTGCTGGCCGCGAGCAACTTGGCCTTTCGTCCAATCGACTGCAAGGTCAATCCGAAATTCATAATGCTCCTCTGAAGCTAGGTGATGCAATCAAATAGTCAGTATTGGCACTGTTGTTCGTGGCACAGGTCCGCTATCGACAAATTGTATGTAGTCATTGACCAAGAAATTGGGATGACTTCGGGATAGAGCCGGCATCGCAGTCGTGCCCCGCTTATCTTCAGGCAGATGGCGTTATTGAGTCGTCCCAGTCATTAGGACAGGTCTCAGACTCAAGCGAGGTCGAGTCAACGCCGACGAAGGGCCCGGCGCTCCACTTCGTTGTAGCCGCCCCAAATGCCGTACTTTTCCTGGTGATTAAGGGCTGCCTCGAGGCACTCTTCACGAACTGGGCAGGACGCACAAAGCCGTTTCGCTGCTAACTCGCGGTCACGTCGATCCTCTTTCCTCTCGAGAGAGTCCGAGGGGAAGAAAAGTGCTGACTCGGCTCCGCGGCACGCTGCTTGATCAGTCCACAGTTGTGGTGCAATCGCCATCAGTCATCCCCCCGGTTGACGCTATTTCGAACTGTACCCACTCGTCGCGCGAAAGGCAAAAGGCCATTTACTCCCCTCTTTTTGAGCGAACTGGGAGGACCACTGCCTCCACTACGCTTAGTACGTGGCAACCGTACTTTTGGCAAGCGACCTCCCTTCCCTTCGACACGACCTCAGGACAACTCTTGAAGGGCCTGATCTCGTCATTGAAGAAGTCTCCACTGGTCGCGAAGTACTCTCTCGCGTCAAGCAGGGAGGTATTGACCTCGTTATTGTCGACATGCAGATCGGCTCAATGGGTGGCATGGCCATTTGCCTTGACCTTCGTCACGAAGAGTCCTACGGGGCTGCCGAACCTGTTTCAGTTCTGATGTTGCTCGACCGACGGGCCGATGTTTTTCTCGCCCGTCGAAGTGGCGCTGAAGGCTATGTAGTGAAGCCCCTCGACCCACAGCGACTTCGTGCTGCGGTCCGCGCACTACTGCGCGGTGAGGGATATGAGGACGAATCGTTGCGCCCCGCAACTGTCCGCGTCGGTGGAGCCGACAATTAATGAGTGATCATCCTCCTTCGGGCTTAGCTCGATTGCGTGCCCGAATCTCGGGCCAAGGCGAACAACCCACGATTTCCCCTGAAGCTGCCGCGATTCACGCTCGCGTTGACCAGCTCAGCGAACTCGAGCTTCGTGACGTAATGACGCCACGCGTCGACGTTGCCTACCTCACAGTCCCCGTTACTCCCGAAGCAGTCGCCGAAGCGGTGCGTGACACCGGACACTCGTGTTTTCCAGTGGTGCGTGACGACCTCGACGAAGTTGAGGGCGTCCTGTTTGTTAATGATCTTTTTCGAAGCACGACGGCGAAGCGCGCCATTGGCGTCTCACTCCCCGATGCTTCAGAAATAGCTCGCAAAATTAGACGTCCGCTGATGCTTCCCGAGACGCTCGACTTGCTTGAGTCACTTTCGGAAATGAGAAAACTCCACCGCACGTTTGCCTTGGTGCTCGACGAGCACGGCGGCGTCGCTGGCGTCGTTTCCAGCCGCGACATTTTGGAGCAACTGGTCGGTGACCTCAATGACGAATTCGACGAGGATGACGAACCTTCGATTACCAAGATTCGTGAGGGTCGCTGGCTCGTCGACGGCCAGGCCCACGTTGATGAAGTTGAAGCCGCACTTGGCGTAGTCATCCCCGAAGGGGAATACGTCACCATCGCTGGCTTCGTCCTCGACCTCGCCGGAGAGATCCCAGCGGCTGGCACCACCTACTCCTACGAGAACTGGACTTTCCGAGTTCAATCGGTGGAAAGACTAAGAATCAGCGAGCTCGTCGTCGAACAGTTGGCACCGACCGAGCCTGAACAGCCATCAGATTCCTAGGCTTTGGAACTGCACCGTCAGCCGGGCTAGAATAGACAGGCTTGCGAGGTCACTCGCTGCGGGCTGTAGCGCAGCTTGGTAGCGCGCTGCGTTCGGGACGCAGAGGTCCCGGGTTCAAATCCCGGCAGCCCGACCAGGCAAGCAGTTGTACGTAGTAAGTGTTTTACTTAGGCTCCCATCGTCTAGCGGCCTAGGACACCACCCTTTCAAGGTGGCGGCACGGGTTCGAATCCCGTTGGGAGTGCTCGTTACGCTGAATTCCATATAGTGGGTCAACATTTGTTGCAAAGTCCTTTTGGGTCACTCAGGCGTCATTGCATACCAACCATCTCTCTGCAGGTTAAATCGCAGCTTTATTGTCAGCTTTCGAAGTCAATTACTTACAGGTGGCAATGAAATTTGCGATACCAAGGTTGACCACGTTGGATGCAGTGTAGATACTCACCTGGTCACCTCCGTAAAAGGAAAATGACAGAACGAAGTGGCCGATTTCCACCACGACAAACACGAGTCTGGGTGCCGCGGGCAATGTTGTCTCAATTTCGTAGTACCGATTTTTCAATCCGATGCCGTAATACGATTCACCGTTGACCAATGCCGCCCCCGTACCCGGTTGCGGATCACCAACAGCTAGTTGCGAATATTCCCCAAAAAACTTGTGCTCTTTCCTCAACGACTTGAACCAACTTATTGTCTCGATCAGCTCGGTGAGGGGAAAGTGGGCCGCACTTTGAGTTGACGAATCCTTGTAGGGCGTTCGGTAAATTGGAAATTTTGAGTTCCGCATCTCAAACTGTCTATACGTGGCAGGCCCTGGGTCGTCAACCACGTAACGCTCGATTGGTTCTGAATAAATTGGCTGAGTTAGTTGCCCCCTACCTCCAAGCAACCGCTTTACCACTGGCTCGCCCATCCCAACAAGGGACGCACTGATGCTTCCGTTCGTCCAGTTACAGGTATTCAAGCCTGGTGCCAGCGAAGTTGTGCCAACTGCGCTGGCCGCGTTGGCCCATGAAGGCAGACTGGTAAAAATTAGGCAAGCAACAATGAGCCCAGTGAACCCAGTTGCTCCGAACGTCAACCGGGTGTCCTTCGCTACTCTCACGAAGCCTGTATCCAAGGTGGCGTCGAAGAAGTTGCTGTGCCGGATGCAAAGTAACTGTTGTAATTCGACTCGGGAAATGAAGTCGTGACGTTAACGGCGTTCGCCAATGAACAAAGACCATTTGCATTGACACTCCCGCCTTCATAATTACCCAGAATGCCGTTAGTGACGACAACCATTGCGGCACCTTGTATTAGTCCCCAATCCCCACTTGGAACCGACACCGTAATTGAAGTCGAAACCGAAGTCGAAACAGTTTTCTCCAGGGAAACAGACAGGCTGGCGTCTATTGAGCTAATCAGAAAGTTGACATTGCCACTAACTGTGCCCGTCACAGTTCCGGTGTAGGTGCCACTGAGGGTCTTGGTCATAGTTTCAACTACCGTCGTCTTACCCACGTTGTGGACCGAAAATATTGTTCCTACACCTTCCTCGGTAATTGACGAGGTGACTATTTCATAAGCTTGCCCGGAACTTGGACAAGACACGACATCGGGACCACCGACCAAATTTGCAGTTGAAGCGGGCGATGTCTGAACAGTACAGCAAGCCAAGCTTGATGCTAGAAACAACCAAATTGATGCTCGAAAATATTTCATTTTGATGCCCCCATGTCAATTGAAAATTTCGCTGATTCATTTGTCTTAGCACTTCAGACTCCCTTAACTGACATACAAAAAATTCTTTAACTGCTTTCACGATGACAGATAATTAATCTGTTTTCAGAACTACCTGCTTAGAGTTTTGAAATCGATTACTCCCGGCAACTCAACGAATTCGAAAATGAAGTTCATTTCAAATTTCTTCATTTGCTAGTAACTCTCGGCGAATTGCAAACACACAAAAGACAAGTCACGCAGCATTTTCAAACTCCAATGAACTGCTCGGCGTGAAGGGGAAGATTTAGTCCCTTTCCCACTTAGTCGGCCACCGATCCAGGAATGCTTGCAAGCACTTCTAGTCCGACCAACTATCCAGAAGAGCGCTACACCCGCGTTGTCTCTACTTCTTTGGCAATGCAGTCAACGTCTAAAGTATTTTGCCCGCAATGCCAAGTGAATGGAGTGCCATTTTCGCTGAATCTCGATGAGGGCACCGCAGGTCCGTTCCATCAGGCTCGCTTCACTCAAAGAGCGCCTACCTGCCTCGCCCCAGGCAATCTGAGCCTTCCGGTCCGAAAAAGTTACTATCATTTGAATAAATAAATAATTTTCATCAAATGAATCGGGGCCCCGTGAAAAAATCGCATGCGCGAACATCGCTGAAAATCCTGGGTGTTCTAGCAACTGCGTTGCTACCACTAGGCATTGCCACGGCGGCGAGCGCTGGGCCTCTTGGCTTTCAATCAGAACTCACCGGTCCAGCCTTCTATGAGCCTTCTGGTGTGGTTGTCGCGTCGAATGGTGATCTTTGGATTTCAAACTACTCCGGCAGTTCAGGAGTTGTAGAAGTATCACCAATTGACGGTTCCGTCATTGCGACTGTGCCCTCAACAATCACCTCAGTACAGGGCTTGGCCCTTTCGAATCAGGAGCTGTATTACGGAAGTGACTACACCAGTGATTTGAGTGAGATTTCTGTAGGCCCTGACCAAAGCACCATCACTGGCAACCCAACTATCCTCTCTACCGTCTTTGAATATGGAAGCCTTGGTGTTAATCCAACCAACGGCTACTTGTATCTTCTTCAGAATTGGTCTTCACCATCAATTCAGGTGTTCAATCCAGTAACGCAGCAGATTGTTTCTACTTTCAACGTGGTGAGCACAGCTGGACTGGACGCTTACGCTCCCGGAGCGTTCGGCGTCACCTCATCAGGTGACGTAGTCACTGCCACCGCTAATGAGGTTTACGTATACGACTCTTCGGGTAACAACGTTGCCACCTACTCGACAGCAGTTAGTCAGCCTGGTGCCGTCACGGTAGACCCGAGTGGCAACATCTGGGTAGTCGACCAAACTGGTGACTTGCAGGAAATTGTCGATGGGCAGCAGCGGCCGATAATCCCCAATGATTCTGGAGTCTGCAACCCGACAGGACTCGCCAGTAGCCCAAGCGGCAATATATGGCTAACCGACAGCTGCAGCGGCGTACAGGAATACATTACAACTCCGCAAGTTACGGGTCCTGACACAGTGACGGGCCTTGGAGCCACCGGGGTTGGCCAGTCCACACTACGAATCTCATGGAAGTCGAGCGACGCTCCAGATACCTACTATGTCTGCACCGCAAGTAATGGAGCAACGGCAACAGTGCACAATAATTCGTGCACACTTCATGGCTTTGACTTGCATGACGCAAGTAACTACACGGTGAGCGTTACTGCTGTCGACTCACAGGGCCAGTCTGATCCGGCGACCATGACCATTCAGTTGCAAGCTAAGTAGGTGGAGTAGGTCACACGGGCAGTCTCTTGAGTGATCAAAGGACCCCTTCGTCACGTTCTGTGGTCTCGTTCCCCACCGAACTAGATATTGTGATCACTCATCACTTTGATGCATCACGTGAACTCGTTTTTGACGTCTTCACTCAGCCCGAGCATGTTCGACAGACCTTTGCAACATATGGCGAAGAGTTCAAAGTATGCGACATTGACCTTCGCGTCGGTGGTGGCTATCACTTCGTTTTGGTACCCGAGAATGGCGTCGAGTGCTCCTTTCGCGGAACGTACGTGGAAGTTGACCCACCACGGCGCACTGTAGCGACGTGGTCGTTCGACGGTTGGCCCGGTGTCGAAGCAGTTGAGACCGTCGAA
>Ga0164296_1000749_pt1 | contig 37139 bp, 37 predicted proteins | sample GEODES057metaG_FD_113533 | JGI IMG/M metagenome (GOLD analysis project Ga0164296, IMG submission 113533) | Dystrophic lake water microbial communities from Trout Bog Lake, Wisconsin, USA - GEODES057 metaG | ecosystem: Environmental > Aquatic > Freshwater > Lake | place: USA: Trout Bog Lake...
CCCGCCGAGATCCCACAAATTGCCGGAGCCGCCGGTGAACGAAGATAGTTCAGGACTCGCCCGCCCGAGAAAAGTTGTCAGTCCGATTTGTGGAAAAAAATTCGCCACACTTACGCCGATTTCCGCGTTGGCCGCAATCAATGATTGTTCGGTCGCCAGAATGTCAGGGCGACGACGCAGGAGTTCACTGGGCAAACCGGCCGGTATCTCCGGTGTCGGCTGCGGCTGATTCGTCAGGGAATTACGAACAATCGGACCGGGGTTGCGACCGAGTAAAACATTGAGCTGATTTTCGGTGGTCGCGATTTGAATTTCCAATTGCGGAATCAACGCGGCCGCATTGGCCAACGCGGCGGCAGCGCGGTCCGTCTCTAGTTTTGAGGCGACACCGTTAAATAATCGGTCATTAAAAATCTGATAGCTGCCGGCATAGGCATTGGTGGCGGCCCGTTGAATTTCCAAAGCCTGATCCAATCCCAATAATTTGAAATACGCGCTGGCAACTTCACTTACCAAGCTGATCATGACGCCGCGACGGGCGGCATCGGTGGCGAGAAATTGCGCACGGGCAATGTCAGGAAAAATCCGAGACACACAACGGATACGACAACTATGACCGGCTTGAAAATAACTGTTTTGTATTTCATCAGAAAAACTTTCGACACGAACACTATCATAAATTAACAACCACAAAAGAACCCCGTTGAATCTTGCCGGTCGCCAATTCCAATGATACCCGCAAATTACCGTGCGCACGAAGTGAGACGCGCAACATGAAGTTTCATTCCACCTCGCAACTGAACCAGCCACACGTCACCCAACCCCTGCCCCGCACAATCTCGAAGCCGGCCTCGACCACATCGAGATACATTTCTTTGCTGAAATACGGACGTCCCTCCAGCAGCCGGAAGAAATCCGCCATGTCCGCGTTCAGGCTGCCTTCGGCCGGCAGCTTGGCGGTTCGCTCGTGCGGCATGAACGAATAGACATAGTAGCCCGCCGGAGCGTTTGTGCCCGCCCACAAGTCAAACGAAACGTCCTCCACCTTGATGATATTGGTGGCAATCATCTTGCCGATAGGCGTGGAATTATTACCTGTCCACACCATCACTTCCAGTTGCGGCGTGGCCTTCTTGTCGTCGTTCCGCAAAAACAGGTCGTAGGCGAAATCGCCGTGGAGATCGTCGCCGCCGCAGTTGTAGGAGAAAGCGCATTGAAGGCTATTGATTTCGGATAACCTCTTGGGGAACAGGTTGTCCTTTGCCGGATTGAAACCGTAATGCCAGCCGCGCACGCTCGCGGGATAACCGTAAAGGCTGTTGGTTGCGAAATTAAAACTGGCCGTCCACTGCGGGACATCATTCGTGCCCGGATACCAGCCAATTTCCTGGCCGCTGAAGTTGTTGTTCCACGCGTAATACGGTGGATAGACGTTGAAATGCCGCCGGGCGCGGCGCGGCTTTTCCTCCGGCGGCAACTGGCCGGTCAGCGCGCGGTAAATTTCCGCCGCCATCAGCTTCGCACCTTCGTCGTTCGGATGGACGGTGTCGGGAAATAACTCCTCCCTGCCCGCCAGCGCGGAATGCAAATCAATCACGCCCGCGCCGGCTTCCTCGGCCACCGTGTGGATCATCGGAATCATCTCCTCGCGGATCGTTTTTTCATTGATGCCCCAGCGGCCGGGAAAATCCGGCGTCGGATAGCAGATGAAAATTTTCGCCGCCGGATTGACCTGACGAAACGCGGCGATCATGTCCTGGTAATCGCCGATGAAATCACCTTTGTGCTGCCAGTTATTGACGGCATTGGTTGCGTCGAGGCTGCCGTCATTGGGATGTTTGCTATCGTTCGCGCCAAAATCAATGACCACGATGTCCGCCTTGAAATCCAGCGCGTTGGTGTAGGCCGGCCGCGCGATGTAAGGATAATCGCCGCGACGCAGCACCGTCGTGGAACTCACGCCGAAATTGCGGACTTCATAATTAGTTCCGAGCCACTGGCCCAGCCGCGCCGGATACGTCTGCTGCAAGCCCCAGCCAAACGTGATGCTGTCGCCCACGCACGCCACGCGCGTGACCTCGGCGGCGGCCAGATAGCCGGTGAACAAAATCGCCGCCACGCTGGCCCGCTTAAATGCGGCGCAGATAAAAGAATTCATGCAGGGCGTGGTTATTTGGCGTGCAGATTGAAGTCGCCGCGCAACCGAAGGTCGCGTGATGAACTGCCGATCAAAATCTCGAAGGTGTCATTGTCCGCCACCCACGATTTTTTGCCGTCGTCATAATACTCAAACGCGGCTTTGTTCAGCGGGATGGAAACCGTCTGCTTCTCGCCCGGCTGGAGGAAAACTTTTTTGAAGCCTTTCAATTCCTTTTCCGGGCGCATGAGCGCGGGATTTTTTTGGTGGATGTAAAGCTGCGCGACTTCCGCGCCGGCGACCTTGCCGGTGTTCTCAATCTCAAACTGCGCGGTCACGATCTCGTTCGTGCCGCTGGCGGGAATCAATTTCAGGCCGGAATACTTGAACGTCGTGTAGCTCAAGCCGAAACCGAACGGAAACTGCGGCTCGATGCTCTTCGTGTCGAACCAACGGTAGCCGACGAGCAATCCTTCCGCGTAAGTCACTGTGCCGTTCGTGCCGGGATAATTGCCGAGCGCGTGCGCCGGCGAGTCCGACAATTTTTTTGGAAATGTCGCGGGCAGCTTGCCGGACGGATTCACGTCGCCGAACAAAACCTTGGCAAGCGCGTTGCCGCCCTCCATGCCCGGATACCACGCCTGCAACAGCGCGGGAACTTTTCCAAGCCATGAATCCATCTCCACCATCGTGCCTTCGAGGACGACGACGGTTTTCGGATTCGCCGCGACGATTTTGGAAATCAACTCGTCCTGGCCGTAAGGCAACTTCATGTCCTTGCGATCCGCGCCTTCGCAGTCAAATCCTTTGTCGTGGTTCAAGCCGCCGATGTAAATCACCGCGTCCGCCGACTTCGCAGCGGCGATGGCGCGCTCGGTCAAATCCGCGCCGCCATCTTTGCGATAGCCTTCGGAGTAAATCACGTTCACCTTGCCACCCGCACGCTTCACGATGCCGTCGAGCGGGTTGATTTCGTAAAACGCCTTGATGCCGGAGCTGTCGCCGCCGTGCGCGTGCAGGCGCGTCGCATTCTCACCAATGACGGCAATGGTTTTCAGCTTCGCCGCATCGAGTGGCAGCAAGTTGTTCTCGTTCTTGAGCAGAACAATTCCCTCCTCGGCCACGCGGCGCGCGACAGTCTGATGCGCGGCGGTGTTGAGCGAACCGGTTTTGCGGCCGGCATCGAAAACGTGCGTGGCGAACATGACGCGCAAATTGCGCCGGACTTTCTCGTCGAGGCCTGACTGCGAAAATTCGCCGCGCTGCAAGCCGTCGCGGTAAGGCTTTGCCAGAAAGAAGTCGTCGTATTTTTTCTCCGTGCCCATTTCGAGGTCGAGACCGTTCAGCACGGCCTGTTTTGTGTCGTGCGTGCCGTCCCAATCCGACATGACGAGGCCTTGGTAACCCCATTCGTCCTTCAGGATTTTGTTGAGCAGGTAATCATTGTGGCAGCAGTGCTGGCCGCGAAGCTGGTTGTAAGCGCCCATCACCGACCACACGCCACCGTCCTGCACGGCGGCCTTGAATGCGGGCAGATAAATTTCCCGCAGCGCGCGTTCGTCCACCTCCACGTTGATCGTGCCACGGTCGGTTTCCTGGTTGTTCAGCGCGAAATGTTTCACGCACGAGGAAATGTCCTGCGACTGTTCGCCGCGAATGTAGCCGGAACACATCATGCCGGAGAGAAACGGATCTTCGCCGAGGTATTCAAAATTCCGGCCGCACAGCGGCGTGCGCAGAATGTTCACGCCCGGTCCGAGCATGATGTCCTTGCCGCGCCAGCGCGCCTCCTGCCCGATGGCTTCGCCTTCGCTAAAACCGAGTTCTGGATTCCAGGTCGCGGCGAGACAAATGCCCGACGGCATGGCGGTGGAAAAATCATCCGTGCGCCCGGCGGGATTCCAGGTATCCGGCCCGATGTCCTCGCGCACGCCGTGCGGACCGTCGTCCAGCCAGCGACGCGGAATGCCCAGACGCGGAATCGCGGCGGTGGTGAACTTGGAATCAGCGTGCAAGATGGAAATTTTTTCTTCTAGCGTTAGCCGCGAAAGCAGATCGTCCACACGCGCTTCCAGGGGCTGGCTGGCATCTAGATAAGGCGGTTGGGTCTCCGCGCCGAAAGCTGGAACCGTTTGCCATGCCAGCGCAATACAGATTGCGCCAGCCCGTAAAAGATGGATTCTCATGACGATTAATATAAATACAAACAACTTCCAGTCATGTCGTCAAAATTACTTATCTCGAAGCACCGCTTCGCAATAGAACAATTGGCCGCTACCAGGCCGACTTATTGGCTGCTGGTTAGGCGGTAGTATTACTGAGGAAAATTCGTCGTGGATAAATCCCACCATTGAAAGCGACCGCCTTGGTCGACTACGACGTTCGTCACGACCGTCCATAAAACCGGTGGCAAGAGGTTTTGCACATTCAAGTTATAGGTCACAAGCTGATCCCGAAGCTGGACATGTTTGGAGGTGTTACCCAGCCAACATATCCAAATCCGAGCAAATCAAGGTAATCCATTTTCATTCAAGCCATCCAAGCGTTCAACACTATAAAAACAATTTGACAGCTTTCAAATTTAATATCAATCTATCCGCATCCGTTGATTTGACGGACTCATAAAGAGTGGTTGAGGGACTGGCCCGCTGACACCACGGCAACCGATTGAATTTAGTTTCAATGACAGGTGCCAATTCCAGCTCGAGCATCATTAGCTTGGGAAAAAATGAGAAGAGCACAACCGTTTTGTCGCCCCTTCTCCTTGTGAGTCGGGGCTTTTTTATTGCCCCGCATAAGATTGTAGCGGCGGTCTATGACCGCCGACCGTTGAACGAATCAAACGCTGCGACAGTCATAGACTGCCGCTACAGAAATAAAATTTATGTCTGAAAAGCATCAAGGTTACATGAAGGCGCTCAAGTGCCGCGAATGCGGACGCGAATACCCGCTCGAAGCCACGCACGTCTGCGAATTCGACTTCGGTCCGCTCGAAGTCGCCTACGATTACGATCGCATCAAGAAATCGCTCTCCCGCGAAATCATCGCGTCGCGTCCGAAAACCATGTGGCGTTATCGCGAGCTGCTGCCCATCGCGGGCGAACCGACTGTTGGCCCGCTCGTCGGTTTCACGCCGCTCGTCAAGGCCGACCGCCTCGCGAAGGCCCTCGGCATCCGTGAACTCTACGTCAAGAACGACGCCGTCAATTACCCCACGCTCTCGTTCAAAGATCGCGTCGTCAGCGTCGCCTTGAGCCGTGCGAAGGAACTTGGATTCAAGACCGTCGCATGCGCCTCGACCGGCAACCTCGCAAACTCCGTCGCCGCGAATGCCGCCAGCGCCGGATTGAAGAGTTACGTTTTTATTCCGTCCGATTTGGAACAAGGCAAGATTCTCAACTCGCTCATCTATGGCTCCAACGTCATCGCCATCAAAGGCCATTACGACGAAGTGAATCGGCTCTGCGCGGAGATCGCCGGCAAATTCGGCTGGGCGTTTGTGAACGTCAATATGCGCCCCTACTACGCCGAAGGCTCCAAGAGCATGGCGTATGAGATCGCCGAACAACTCGGCTGGCGCGCGCCCGATCACACCATCGTGCCGATGGCGTCCGGTTCGCTGCTTACCAAGATCCACAAAGGCTATCAGGAACTCGCGAAGGTCGGCCTCATCGCTGAATCGTCGCCGAAGATTTACGGCGCGCAAGCCACCGGCTGCTCGCCGATCTCCACCGCGCAACGTGCCGGCCTGGATTTCTTCAAGCCCGTGAAGCCCGACACGATTGCGAAATCGCTCGCCATCGGCACGCCGGCCGACGGTTTCTATGCGCTCAAGGTAATGCGCGAAACCAACGCCGCAGCCGACGACGTGACCGACGACGAAATCCGCGACGCGATCAAGCTGCTCGCCGAGACGGAAGGCATTTTTGCCGAGACCGCCGGCGGCGTGACCGTGGGCGTGGCCAAGAAACTCATTGCGTCCGGCAAGATTCCGAAGGATTCTTCCGCCGTCATCTGCGTCACCGGCAACGGTCTCAAGACCTTGGATGCCGTCAACGGTTACTGCGGCAAACCGCGTGAAATCAAGCCGAGCCTGCGCGAGTTCGAAGCGCTGCTGGCGCATGAAGAAAAAGTGAATGCGTAAAACAAAATATGACTGAACCAAGTCTTCCAAAGCGACCTGAAATTGAAGAACCTTTATTGAAGGAAATAATTCAGCTCGGCGGTTCTATAATTTTCTCCAAGCAAGGAAGACATTTAGAAATTATTTTGGCTAAACAATTCGGATTGTCAGACGAAGTTCGTGATTTTCACGCGCCTAATTATCACTCTAAAGGACATCGCAAGTGGAGAAATCATATTCAGTTTGTCCGCGATGACCTTGTAAAGAAGAGCCAAATTGATGATTCGATTGATGACCGATGGACTGTTACAGATTTAGGATATCAGCGTTTAGGCCTTTCAAAAAATGCCGAAGTAAAAAGTTAATTATTTAAATTTTATGCCAAAAAAAGTCCGCATCCCCACGCCGCTCCGCAAGTTGACCAACAACGAGGAGCTGGTCGAAGTCAACGCCGCCAACATCGGTGGAGCCATTGATGAACTGCAAGCGCGGTTCCCCGGCATCGCCGAACGTCTGGTGGACGATAAAGGCGAAGTCCGCCGTTTCGTGAACGTCTATGTGAACGAGGAAGACATCCGCTTCCTCCAAAACCGCGAGACGCCGCTCAAAGACGGCGACGAAATCAGCATCATCCCCGCCATCGCCGGCGGCTAGCATTTATGGCCACGCCCAAAAAGAAAGTCTCCGCCACCAAACCGAATTCGCCGACGCAACAGCGCCTGTGGCTGATGTATCCGCCCAAGCTGATCAAGAAGCCGTTCATCTGGGAGGTCGGCCACAAGTTCAAGGTCGTGACGAACATCCGCCAAGCCACGGTGACCGATGAAATCGGCATCGTCTGTCTCGAACTCGACGGCACGCACAGCGAAGTCGCCAAGGCCATCAAATGGCTGGTGAAACAAGGCGTGAACGTGGAGCCGGTGGAGATCGGCATTGTCGCTGGCTAATAAATTTGTGGGGACAAACGAGCGGCGCGGATTGATTTCCGCGTCGCTTTTTATTTTGGCAGACGAAGACAGGTTTGTGTCGCGTCACAAAAAAATTTCCGTAAAATCCGCCGCGTGTTGAAGCCGTTCATTCATTGGATGGAAAGTCAGGGCGCGTGGACGCCGTGGCTGTTCCTGGCGCTGTTCCTCGTGGCGTCGTTCCTGATGATTTGGCGGCTAGAAGCGATGAGCGCAGGCGGTTTCGAAGGCACGGTGCTCGGCACGCTGGTCATGCCGTATTGCTCGGGCATGGGCAATTTGATTTTCGCCTTCATCCTCGGTCAAACGGGCGGCAGCGGCGCGGACGTAATGATTAATTCACTCGTCAACAACATCACTAACATGACGCTTGTGCTCGGCTTGCCCGCAATCATCTGGGGCATCAATGTCCTGCCGAAAACAAAATCCGGCGCGAACAAAAAGAAAAAATCCGAGGTCAAGCTCAAGGCCAAAACCGAGGTCAAGCTCAAGGCCAAAACCGAGGCGAAGGTCGAAGCCAAAACCAGCGGCAAAGGCGGCAAGGAACATGAATTGAACCGGCTCTCGCTGTTGCTCACGTTGACGGCGGTTTTATTTTTCACCGGCGCGGTGTGGGCGCTCGGTCGCAAAGGTAGTTTGAACTTCAACGACGGTTTGGTGCTGGTGGGATTGTTTTTATTCTGGCAGGTGTTTCACATTTTTGAAGTGCTGAAGGCGAACGTGCGTCAGGGCAAATCAAGTTTCAACCTGATGCTGCCGGTGAACCTCGCGCTGCTCGCAGTCGGTGCGTATGCGATTTACCTCAGCACGGATTGGCTCGTCGCGTGGGTTTCGCACATTCACACCGGTTTCATCAGCGCCAAACACATCGGCTGGTTGAGCGGTTGGCTGATGGTGTTGCCGAATGCGCTGTTGGCGCTTTATTACGGCTGGCGCAAACAGCCCGAAGTCGTCTATGCGTCGCAGGTCGGTGACGCGCACGTGTCCATTCCGCTTTGCCTTGGAGTTTACGCGCTGTATCACACGATGGCGATGCCAGCGTTTTTTCAGACGGGCATGTTCCTGCTACTTGGCGCAACGGTTTTGCATATGTTGTTCGTCGCAGTGTTCGGACGCTTGCCGCGCATCGCCGGTTTTGCGCTGGTCATCGCGTATGGCTACTTTCTGAAAAAAGGTTTGCTGGGCTGAACCGGAATGAAAGATTGAACTTGGCCGTTCACCGGACATATAATTTGCCAATAATTTAATGAGCGCGTTTCAAATCATCTTCACGCCCACCGCCGCGTCTGAACTCGCGCGGATGCCCAAGGAATTACAATTGCAAATCCTCGGCGACTTTCGCGGCTTGCCGCAACAGGTCGTCGGCAGCGAACTCGAAGATTTTGGCAAACTGGAAAGTGACGGGCACACGCTGCACCGCTTTCGCATCGGCGATTATCGGGTTTATTTTGAGCGCCACCCGCTCGGCGTGCTCGTGCACCGCGTCATGAGCAAAAATACGCTCAAGGATTTCTTTTTTCGTTCCGGCATCAAAGTTGGTGAAGATCAGGCCTTGCAGGAAAACCCGAAATTCTGGGAACTCATCGAAACCGCTAAAAGCACGGAAGCTAAATAAAGTTTTCGGTGAATACCGGCGGCAGGAATTTTCCATTCTTGCACTGAAGCGGATTCAATTTATTCTTTTCGCGCTAAAATTTTATGAACTACAAAATCTCCCAACGCGCCGCGTCACTCGCGCCTTCGCTCACTCTGGCCATTGATTCCAAAGCCAAGGCGATGAAGGCGGCAGGCGAAGATGTCGTCGGCTTCGGTGCGGGCGAACCTGATTTCGATACGCCGCAACACATCAAAGATGCGGCTGCCAAAGCGCTCGCCGCCGGATTCACCAAATATACTCCGAGCAGCGGCATTCCCGAATTGCGTGAAGCCATTGCCGCCAAATTTTTGCGTGAGAACGGACTCACTTACAAACCGTCGCAAATCATCGTGAGCTGTGGCGGAAAACATTCCTGCTACAACGTCATTCTCGCAACGTGCGAAGTGGGCGACGAAGTGATCATTCCCGCGCCCTATTGGTTGAGCTATCCCGAAATGGTCAAACTCGCGGGAGCAACGCCGGTAATTTTGCCGACCACGGACAAAACGGAATTCAAAGTGACGCCGGACCAATTGCGCGCGGCCATCACGCCGAAGACACGTTTGTTCGTGCTCAACTCGCCGAGCAATCCGACTGGCTCGGTTTACACGCCGGAAGAAACGAAAGCCCTCGGCGACATCTGCGTGGAAAAAGGCGTTCTCATCATGAGCGATGAGATTTACGAACACTTGCTTTACGATGGTGCTAAGGTCAAGAGCGTCGCGAGTTTCTCGCAAGCGCATTACGACCACACCATCATCGTCCACGGTTTGGCGAAAGCATATTCCATGACCGGTTGGCGTTTAGGTTTTCTCGCCGCCCCGGAACCGATTGCGAAAGCGATTGATGCCGTGCAAAGCCACAGCACTAGCAACCCGACTTCCTTCGCCCAAAAAGGCGGCGTCGAAGCACTCAACGGCTCGCAAGCGCATCTGCCGGTTTGGTTGGCGGAATACGACAAGCGCCGTCGTTACGCCCACGCGAAACTGAATTCCATGCCCGGTATCACCTGTGTCAATGCAAAGGGCGCATTCTATTTGTTCCCGAATATTTCCAAAACCGGTCTCAAGTCTGCCGAATTCTGCGCGAAATTGTTAGAACAGGAAAAAGTCGCCGCCGTTCCCGGCATCGCCTTCGGCGCGGACGACTACATTCGCTTGAGCTACGCGACGAGCCTCGCGAACATTGAAAAAGGCTTGGAGCGCATGGATAGGTTTGTGCGCACGCTGGTGAAATAATTTATTTCAACGTCCCCCAAGGCCGCGAGCAATCGCGGCCTTTTTATTTTCATGAATGAATCAGCAAAAATTGGATGGAAAGAATTCCGCCAATGGATGAATATAACGACATGGCCGACGAGCAAGACAACACAATCGCTTTGGTTTCCGTGGGGAAAATTCAGAAGGATTGGAATGACCTGACGTTGCGCGTGGCGCAGTCGGAAACTGAACGCAACGCGCTGGCGCAGGAAAATAAAGCGCTGCGGACGTTGCTGGAACGCGTCATCGAGCACCGCCAGAAATCCCACGGCGAGCTCGTCACCTTGCTTACGACACTCGTCAGTAAATTGCCGCTCAACGACGTTGGCGTGATCGTCGCACGTCTGATGGAGCACAATCAAAATGTCGCCGCGGTCAGCGCCAGCCTGATCAAAGGCAAACTTGAAGACAACATGCTTCAACCCGCCCTCCTCAAAAATCTCGACAAGACTAAACGCGATCTCGCAGTGGCAGCCAAAGCGGAAGTGGAAGCGTTGCTTAAATTGGATACGCCATTTGAAACATGCCTACTGCAATCACTGCTCGAAAAGCCGGACAACTTTTTCTCGCCGGCGTTCGCCCGCGCCAATCGCGGTTTCGTTAAAAGCCAATTGCCGCGCGAACGCATTCTCAAGGACTTCGGCACGGATGCATTGATATTTTTTAAGGATGTGACAACGGATGTGAAGTTCAATCCGCGCCCGAAACCGGAAGAAATCATGCTGACGTTCAAACCGGAGTTCGCCGAATTACTTGCGCAAAATCCCGCGTGCACCCATCGGAAAGAGCTGGAGTTGTTGCACAAGAAAATTCTGCAAAGCCGCGAGAATAATGAACATTCACGCGCGCAAAAAAATGCCTTCCTGCGCCTCTCGTTTTTTCTCGAACTGCTGCACTACTACGAAAACCAAAGCACAGAATCGCCCGACGTGGTGTTCGCGCAACGTTTGCCGCCCGTGATTGAGCAGCTTGCGATTACCGGCGAACGCGACACTTTAGACGAAAAATTATTGCTCGCTGCCGAAACTTTGCTCGCGATGATTATCAACACCGATCATCGCAAGGCCGTCGTCAACAACATCGGCAAGGCCGGCGGTCTCGCGCGCATCTTGCGCTATACGCTCACGTTCCGCGCCGAACAACTTTCCGACGCGGATCCGCTGACGCAGGAGTGCATCAAACATTTGATTCCGCAAGGTAGCGCGCCCACGCCCGCCGCGCTGGCGACCGTGTTACGATTGTTCAATCCGCACATGCAACAAGCCTGCATCCGCGCCATCAATGCGACGGATCGCTTGCGCAAAGAAGACGCAGCAAAACTTGGCAAAGCCGTTGCGCAGGAACTCGGCCTCAAGGACGTTCTCGAAAAATTGAATGAGCAGTCCACGCTCTCGCCCGAACGCTAACGTCAACTCGCATGGGATCAGATCAAAGATTTGATTGGCTCGCGCGCCACGCCCAACGAAGTCATCGCGACCATTCGCAAACGTCTGCACGGTCGTTACGAAGCCGATGAAGTAAAGGCCTGCTGGCTGGTGCTCACCGAGGCCGATGCGCTGGTGTTCGTGCGCGTCTTCTGTCTGTTTCCGTATATGCCCGACGGTCAGGCCGATCCGCTTGCGCGGCCGATTCTGGAAACGTTCGTCACGCGCCTCATGCACGAAAAATACGCCGCCACTTACGCGAAGGTTATTGCCGCGCTGAAAAATCTTCACAAGGTCAAGGCTGATAGCCCCGCGCTCGTCAACTTTGTTGCGCTCGTAAAATGGGTGGATGGCGAAGCTGCCGCCAAACTCGCCAAAGACATCGGCATGACCGCGTAAATTGGCAAAAACAATTTTGGTTGGAATAAAATATTATGTCCGCGACGGAAATTCTCCTGCCCGTCCGCGACTACGATCTCGCCGCCACGCTGGATTCCGGACAAGTTTTTCGCTGGCAAAGCGTGGGTGATTCATGGCACGGCGTTGTCGGCAAACATTTCGTTCAGCTTACACAAAGCAATGACGGCATTCATGCCCTCGCCTCTAAACCGGTGAAGGATTGGAATTTTCTCCGTCAATTTCTCCAAACTGAAACTAACCTTGCCGCCATCCTGAAAACTTTTCCCGACGATGAACCCATGCGGCAAGCCCTCGCCGCCTGTCGCGGCTTGCGCCTGCTCCGGCAAGACCCGTGGGAATGTCTCGCGTCATTCATACTTTCATCCACCAAGCAAATCGTTCAAATCCGTCAGATTGTCGCCCTGCTCTGCGAACGATTTGGCGAGCCTTGCGCCGCCACAGGCTACGCCAGTTTTCCAACTCCGGAAAAAATTGCAGCAGCACCCGAACTCCAATTACGTGACTGCAAAATGGGTTTTCGCGCGCCCAGCCTGCTCGCCGCCGCACGACAAATCGCCAGTGGGGAATTTGATTTGGAGAAAATTCGTGAAATGAACTATTCCAAAGCACGTCAGGAATTGATGAAGTTGCGCGGCGTTGGTGGAAAAATTGCCGACTGCGTTTTACTTTTCGGCTACGGCTTCGACACCGCATTTCCGGTGGATGTATGGATTGAACGCGCATTCCAGGAACTATATTTTCCGCGGCGACGTGCCAGCGAAAAACGCCTCCGCTATTTTGCCGCCACCCATTTCGGTCCGCACGCCGGCTACGCGCAGCAATATCTTTTTCACTATATGCGGACGAAAAAGAAATGATCGCGTGTTAGGTAAGAAAATCCCGCTGCAACCGCGTCATTAAATCATTAACTGCCAGCATCAATTCGCCGTGCCGTTCCGCGTTCGACTCGTTTGCCAAATCAATCGGCGCACTCATCGCCGCCGCATAACGATGCGTTAGCGCCATTTGTTCATCACGTTGCCCCAGCGAAAATAGAAGCTCGCGCACTTTTGCCGCCTGATCTTTTGCGGCAGAAATTTTCTTTAAGGCCACTGCTGCCGTCATTTCATCGGCTTCAACGCGTTTCAACAATCTGCATTCGAAAGTGCGGCAACGTTTCGGTCGGTCGGCGTATATACCGCAGAGCTTTCCATCGTAACACGCGCACGGCTGTGCGAACGCCAGCTTCCCCTGGCCTTTCTTTTCCAGCGTCAAGCCTAGCTGCTTCAATCGCTTTGCGTCATCGCCTGCGCGCAATTCTACGTCCGCAAATAACGTGCTGTCGCAGCACAGACCGCAGTTCGGACACAGTTGTTCAATGCCGTTCATCGCCAAAAATGTTTCGGATATTTTCGCGCCAGCTCAGATTTGATTTTGGGATAATGCTCGCGCCAGAAGCTTGCCATGTCTTGTGTCACTTGGATCGGTTTCATCCCCGGCGTCAAAATGTGCACCGTCACCGGCACGCGACCGAGTGCGATTTTCGGCGTCTGATTCACATCGTAAAGCTCTTGAATTCGTAGTGAGATGAATGGCGACTTGCCGGTTTCATAATTCACCTTGGGCGTGCGGCCATTCGCCAGCGTCAACCGTTCCGGCGCATGTTTATCCAACAGTTCTCGCTGCATGGGCGAAAGCCACGACATCACAATCGGTTTCACTTCGCGTTCCTTGATGTCTTTGTAACTCACCGCACCGTGACAAAGCTGCTCAATGATGGATTTTTTATCTTCGTCGGTGATGGCCGGCAACTGCAAGTCAGCACATTCCTTGCACAACAAATTCAACCGCGCCAGCCATTGCTCGACGTGATGATCCCAATTCGGCAAAAGCAAACGACCGGCCAAAATTTCATCCGCCAGTAAACGCGCAGCAGCGTCGGCGGGCGGCGGGTCAATGCGTTTGGCTGCCAGCGCCAGATCGCGAAAACGTAATAGTTCTGCGGCTAAAACCCGTTTTTGCTGTGCATCGAATTGGACGTGCAAGTCGGATTTGATGTCGTCAGGAAATAATTCGCGGAGCCACTCGACTTCTATCGCGGTGCCAAGCGAGAGGATGGTGTTCACCTCACGGTCGCGACCTTCAATCTCACGAATTTCCGCCGCGACAAAAAGCGGACGGTTCTGCACCACACTTTCGCGCGCGAGCACACCACGCCGTCCGCGAACGAGTTCGCAGCGCAACGTGCCTTGATCCATCCGCCGTGCCACGCGGTCGCTGAAGCCGATAAGAATACATTTCTGCAAATTTTCGTCCTTCACCTCATTGGGTTTTGTGTCGAGACCTTCCGCTTTCGCGATGCGAAGAAATTGATCAAACAACGGCCCGACCTGTTTGGCTGTGACGGCGTGGATGCCCAGCTTGCGGCACGCATCCACGCGGAATTGGTTGTTGAATGCGAAACTCCACGCGCGCATGAGAATCCAAAAATCGGAAGTCGCCTGTTCGCCGAGCAAATCTTCGCGAGCGGAGTCCACTTCTTTGCCGCAATTTCGCAAAAGCAAATCTCGTCCTTGCGTCAGCGCCGCCACGAGACACGCCTGATAAACACACCCGTATTCTTGCGCCGCCAACAACATGCGCGCGTAACGCGGGTGCAACGGAAACGCCAGCATTTTCCGACCAATTGGCGTGATGGCTTTGTTCTTATCGAGCGCGCTCAAGTCCGCGAGCAATTCTTCCGCGTGCGCGAGTGAAACCTCATCCGGCTTTTCTAACCAGCGGAATTTCCGCAAATCATCCACGCCGGACGCTTTCAGAGTCAGCACAACTTCGGACAAATCAAGCCGCTTAATCTCCGGCAATTCCTGAACGGCACGGTGCGCATGTTCCTCGCGCGACCACAAACGCATGCATACGCCTGGCGCCGTTCGTCCCGCACGTCCGGCGCGTTGGTCAGCGGACGATTGTGAAATTTTATCAATCAGCAGCGTGTTGATGCCGCGGTTCGCGTCATAGCGCGCGACCCGCGCGAGTCCGGAATCAATGACCAAACGCACGCCATCAATCGTCAGCGAGGTTTCGGCAACGTTCGTGGCGACGACGACTTTGCGTTTGTCATAACGCGCGACGGCAGCGTCTTGATCGCGTGGCGGCAATTCGCCGTGCAGCGGCAGGAGAATAAATCCCTTGGCCTCGCTCGTGTGGCGGATGGCCTCGATGGTCTGCGCGATTTCAAAACCGCCGGGCATGAAAACGAGCACGTCGCCTTCGCCACCACGATGGACATATTGGCTGAACGCATCCGCCGCCTGTTCCCAGACCGGACGTTTGTCAACGTAGGCGGGCAGTTCGGCATATTCGTGTTCCACTGGAAACATCCGACCTTCGGACGCGAGCTTGGCACACGGCGAAAGATATTTTTCCAACTCGCCCGCGTTCAACGTCGCGGACATGACAGCAAGCATCAAGTCGGGCCGAAATTTTTCCTGCTGATCTAGGGCCTGCGCGAGCGTGATATCGCCGTAAAGATGGCGCTCGTGAAATTCGTCGAACAGAATCGCCGAGACGCCGCGCAGTTGCGGGTCGTCAATCATCTGGCGCAACAAAACGCCTTCGGTCACAAAACGGATTTTCGTTTTGGCCGACGTGACATTTTCAAAGCGGATTTGATAACCGACTTCCTCGCCTAGTTTCACACCAAGTTCGTGCGCAACGCGTGCGGCCAGCAAGCGCGCCGCGAGTCGGCGCGGTTGCAGGACGACGACCTGTCCATCGCCGAGCAATCCGTGCTTGAGCAACATCTGCGGAACCTGCGTGGATTTGCCGGAACCGGTTGGCGCGGACAAGATGAGTCGCTTGTCACTTTGCAGTCGAGCGATGATGTCGCGCTCGATTTCGTAAATGGGCAAACGGTCGGCCATGAAGTTGAAAGATTAAACGAACCGGCGACCGGACAGAAATTTTTCCGCAGAATTTTTAACTCGCTGCCAACTCTGCAGCCCGCACGGTATTTTGCAACAGCATAGCAATCGTCATCGGGCCGACACCTCCGGGATTGGGCGTGATTTTTCCGGCGATGGGTTGGACGTTTGCATAATCCACGTCACCGACAAGTTTGGTGCCGGTCTTGGAAGTTGCGTCGGGAATGCGATTCACGCCCACGTCCATGATGACCGCACCGGGCTTGACCATGTCAGCTTTAACAAAATGCGCCACGCCAATCGCCGCAATAATGATGTCTGCGCACAAACAATGTTCTTTTACATTCCGCGTTGCCGAATGGCAAATCGTCACCGTGGCATTGGCGTTCTTGCCTTTCTGACAAAGCATCGCCGCCATTGGCTTGCCAACAATGTTGCCGCGGCCGAGCACGACGACTTCCGCGCCATCGGTCTTCACACCGGAACGCGCGAGCAGTTCCATCACGCCCGCAGGCGTGCACGGTTTAAAACCCGTTTCGTCGCCCAGCATCAATTTACCAACGTTCACTGGATGAAAACCGTCAACGTCTTTCGTTGGCAGCACGGTGGAAAAAACTACTGATTCACGGATTTGTTTCGGCAATGGCGCTTGCACCAAAATGCCATGCAGGTGGGCTGCGGAATTTAATTTGCCGATAAGTGCGAGCAAATCTTCTTCAGAAGTTTTTTCCGGCAGGATGTGTGTTTCCGAAACGATGCCGAGTTCGGCGCAGGCTTTTTACTTACGGCCGACGTAAACTTTTGAGGCCGGATCTTCGCCCACACGCACGAACGCGAGACCGGGAACAATGCCGCGTTGTTTCAACGCCGCAACTCGCACCGCGAGTTCCTGCTGGATTTGCGCCGCGATGGCGCGTCCATCAACGACGTTGGTGTTGTTGTTGGCTTGCACGGGGGCTGGCAACGCGGTTGATCGGCAGTGAGTTGGTCGAGATGACGTAAATCTTCTGGATAGTCAGCACCGGCGTATCCGCCCAACGCGCTGAAATACCTTCTTCACCCGTGACGATCACTTGGAAGCCATAGTAACGAGAGATATCCAGATTGGTGCTGGTCGAATAAAGGTAGTTGATGGCGTTGCCGCTATCCAAATCAAACAGTTCGTAAGCGGTCGGCGCCACCAAACTGCTGGACGAACGAACAAAACCTTCATGCGAAACCACGCGGGGCGGCGGCGGCGGCAGATTCGTGTCCACAACCGAAGCTGTGGCATTGGTGTCCGTTACCGTCGGCGCATTGGTCGAGGCGGCTGCCGTTGTATTTGCCTCAACCGCCGGCGTTGTGCCGGGCTGGGCAATAATCGGTGTCGCATCCGTCACCGTGCTCGCCGTAGGCGGCGGGACAACTACCGGAGTTTCCGCCACCACCGGCGCGGCGTTGGTCGGCTCAACCACCGGCGCAGCTTCCTGCTTCAAATACATTGCCGCCACAAACGCAAACGCGTTCGTCGGCGTTTCGATTTGCGTCCAGTCGCCCTTGGCCGAAAGTTCGCTGACCGAAGCGCCTTTTTCCAACACGCCCAGCACGCTGTAATTCTCACTCGGACCGGCGCGCAAATTCAGCTTCTTCACTGAAACGGTTTTATTCGTCGCATCTACAAATTTGGAATTCACCCAGACCTTAGTGCCGGTCGGCAAAGAAATTTTTGCCCACTGCGCCGGTTCATCTGCAGCGTGCTTATCGAGGGTGATTTGAGCAATCACCGTGACGCTGTCGCCGCTTTTCAAATGACCGACCACTTCGCCTTTCAAACCAGCCTGACCACGCACATTGAGATTAGGCGAAACCACCGTGGCTGAACCTGCCACGAGTGCGGACGCCGGTTCAGAAATCTTTTTGACGGCTTTTTTCTTGTGCGTCACCGGCGCTTTTTTCTTGGGCGCGGGCACGACCGCGTTCGTTTCCACCACCGCCGGAGCCGCCGGAGCCACCGTTGCGGGCGCGGGAATTTCCGGCAACGCATTCGTGCTCACTTGCGCCACGGCAGACGTGGCAATCATTGTTCCCAAAACCAGCCAGCAGTTCATTTTCATAAATCAGTAGTTAAAGTTTTAATTTCCGTTGCCGTCAACATCCGCCATTTGCCCGGCTTCAATTCACCGAGTCGGATTTTTCCGATTTGCGTCCGCTGCAATTTTTTTACCGTGATCGCCTGCGACTCGAACAGCCGCCGCACCTCGCGATTTTTGCCTTCGCCTAATTCCAATTCCACCACGCTTTTCGAGCGCGTGCCGGAAACGATGCGCGCTGACAAGGCTTTTAGTTTTTCACCTTCGTGAAAAATGCCGCGCTTGAACAATTCCAACATCGCGGACGTTACTTCGCCTTCGACGCTCACCAGATATCGCTTGCGGACGCCGTAACGCGGATGCGTCAGGCGCAGGGCGAATTGTCCATCATTTGTGAGAAAAATCAATCCTTCGCTGTTGTAATCCAGTCGGCCGACCGACTGCACCGTCTCCCATTCGCGTGGCAGCAATTGATAAATGGTCGGGCGATCAAATTCATCCTTGCGCGAACACACACAACCGACGGGCTTGTTCAACGCGACATAAATCAGATTTTTCGCGCGGATAATTTTGCCGTCTACCGCCACCGAGTCGCGGTTGGGATCAACTTTGGTGCCGAGCAGCCTAACCACGTGACCATTGACGGCCACGCGCCCCTCCAAAATAAATTGCTCGCCGGCCCGGCGTGAAGCCACACCGGCGTCGGCGAGAAATTTCTGAAGGCGAACCACAGTATTTACGATTTATGATTGCCGACTTACGATTGAAACGCGGACTGCCGGCAGTCTAATCGTAATCGTATATCGAAAATCGTAAACGGATTACGCTTCCGGCTTCGTCTTGCGCAGACCGGTGATTTTGTCGCCGGCTTTACGTTGACCGCGCTTTTCGAGGAGCGCTGTGCGTTCAAAACGCTTGAGAACATTGCGCTTGCCGCCCAAGGTGGAGGCCGCGCGGAGACTGCGATGCTGTGACATAAATTATTTCTTTAATTAGGTTTTCGGTAAAAACGAGCGGACAGAGTAACAAGAAAATCTGTTCCCGCAATGCTGAAATTTCACCATTTCAATTCCTGCAAGCGGCGCGCAACTTCCTCGGCGTTCGCACGGCTGTTGAACGCGCTGATGCGGAAGAAGCCCTCGCCCTTCGAGCCAAAACCAGAACCGGGCGTGATGACGACGTTCGCATCCGCCAGAATTTTATCGAACGCCTGCCAGCTGGTGACACCTTTCGGCGTGCGCACCCAAATGTAAGGCGCATTCACGCCGCCGAAAACTTTCAGGCCCGCTTTCTTCGCACCCTTACGCAAAATTTCCGCGTTGCCGAGATAATGTTTGATGAGTTCGGTCACCTGCGCTTTGCCTTCCGGCGAATACAACGCTTCCGCCGCGCGTTGCACGACGTAACTGACGCCATTGAATTTCGTCGTCGAGCGGCGATTCCACAGCGGATGCAGCGGCTTCGCTTCGCCGGATTTCGTGAACGCATTGAGCGATTTCGGAACGACCGTGAACGCGCAGCGCGTTCCCGTAAAGCCACCATTCTTGGAGAAGCTGCGGAATTCGATGGCGCATTCGCGCGCGCCGGGAATTTCGTAAATGGAATGCGGCACGCCCGGTTCGGTAATGTAAGCCTCATAAGCCGCGTCGAACAAAATTACCGATTTATGTTCGAGCGCATATTTCACCCACGCTTCGAGTTGTTCACGCGTGGCCGCCGCGCCAGTGGGATTGTTCGGCGAGCAAAGATAAATGACATCCACGTGTTTCTTTGGCGGCACGGGAATAAAACCATTCGCCGGTTTGCACGGCAGATAAACCAATTTTGCGTAAGCGCCCGCTTCGTTCGCGTCGCCGGTGTGGCCGACCATCACGTTCGTGTCCACATAAACGGGATAAACCGGATCGCTGATGGCGATTTTATTTTTGCTGCCGAGGATGTCGAGGATTGCGCCGCAATCGCACTTCGAACCGTCGCTGATGAAAATTTCGTCATCCGCCACATCCAGACCTTTGTCGCGAAAATCATTTTGCGCGATGGCGTGGCGCAACCAGTCATAGCCCTGCTCCGGACCGTAGCCCTTGAAGGTTTCGCGCGCAGCCATTTCGTCCACGGCTTTGTGCATCGCGGCAACAACCGCCGGCGGCAACGGTTCGGTCACATCGCCAATGCCGCAGCGAATCAGGCGTTTGGCGACTTCGGGATTTGCGTCGCAAAACGCTTTCACGCGCCGGCCGATTTCTGGAAAAAGGTAACCCGCTTTGAGTTTGAGATAATTGTCGTTGAGAAATGCCATAAAATAAATTTGAAGGTGAAGACGCTAACTGAACCAGCCTTTCCACGCAAGAAAGCGATTCACCCAACCGCGAGCGAAATCCGCTTACTTGTGCGATGGCTGATAAACATGCGGATGCAGCACGCCAACAAACGGCAGGTTTCGATAGCGCTCCGCGTAATCTAATCCGTAGCCGACGACGAAAAAATCGGGGATGGAAAAGCCGGCAAAGTCGGCTTTGATTTTTTCCGCGCGGCGCGCGGGTTTGTCCAGCAGCACGCAAATTTTTATCCGGCGTGGCTTGAGCGCTTTCAACTTCGGCAGCACTCGGCTCAAGGTTTTTCCCGTATCCAGAATATCGTCCACCAGCAACACATCGCGACCGCGCACGTCGAGCCGAAGCTCTTTTGTGAAAACCAATTCACCGGATTTTGTGTCCGCGCCGTAGCTGGAAACGCCAATAAAGTCCAACCGCAGCGGCAGGTTCAATTGCCGAATCAAATCCGCCAGAAAAACCACTGTGCCGTTGAGCAGCGAGACAACCACCATTTCGCGACCGGCAAAATCTTTTTCAATTTGCTGCGCGAGCGATTTTACGCGCCGCGCCAGTTGTTTGTCGGTGATGAGAATGCGCTCGACTTCTTTGCACCAGCGTGCCGGAACCGAAGTTTTGTGTTTCGAGCTTTTTAGTTTTGCGTTCACAATTTTTTAAGTGCGACGGCCGAGTGCGCGGTTCATTTCTTTCACCAGCCACTCGGCTTCGGCCGCGGTGGCGATGCTGTTCGCGACGGTGACACCGGACGGGCCAGCCGCCTGACGGAAACGTTCCATAGCGACTTGATTTACCTGCTGCGCGCCTTTGAATCGTTTCATCTTGTCGGCGAATTCCGCATCCGCGCCAACGCGAACAAGTTTGATGTCAGTGAAAATGGTCGAGCCGCTTTGCATGCCCATTTTCGTGGCGAACCGCGCGTAGTCGCCCGACGAAAACTCGCGCGTGCGACTGAAAATCAACCAGCGTTTGGCGAGTTGCACATTCGTGGTATTGATGGTGATGCGGACGGACTTGAACCACAAATTGAAGACGCCAACGATTAACAGCACGCCGATCAAACCGAATATGATGGTAAAATAAATCGGTGCGTGCGCGCGATACATCAACACCGCCGCGCCATTAAATACCAACATGAACAACGTTGTAAAAAATGCCGTGCCAAGGTTGCGCGCGGCAGGAAAATAAAATTCGCGACCGCCGGGAACGTCGTTCACTTGAATGCGCGAATGTTCATCGCGCCGGATTTCTTCCGCTGGCATTTGCAGTGACGCCGTCGGGTCGGGTTCGTTCGCCACCGACGGCACAAAATCGGCCACGCGAAAAACAGGAACTTCAAACAACGCGGTGAAATCCGGTCCGGCCATTTTCGCGCGCGCTTCCAGCCGCCAGACGACGGTTGATTTGCCGCGCAACGAGGCTTCCGGTTGTTCAGCTGGCAATTCAAAGTGGACGGGTATGCCGCTGCCGCCTGTGCCCGTCGCGGACAACGCGACATCAGGGCGAAACACTTTTTCATTCTGCCAAAGAATATTTTCGGAAACGTGCTCGCCATCGCCGGACTTTGAGACGGTGCGGTTGATGCAGGAAAGTTTCAGGTGCAATCCCTGTTCCAAATGCAGCGGTCGTCCGGTTTGAATCAGGCCATCGAGCGAACCGCCGAGCGGTGCTGGCACTTGTGCAAGTTCAAACCAGCATTCACCAAAACGACGGCGCGACAGAATACTGCGCACGACCGCGATGGCGCAAACGATCCCGATGGCGGGAAACAAAAGAATCGCCAGTGCCTTGTCATTGCCGCTGTGTAATTCCTTAGGCAAAACTAAAATGGACATCACCGTTCCGAAACAGACAAATGCCAGCGCGAAGATAAACAGGATTCTGGTTTGCGCGGCGGCCGAGGATTTTATTTTACCCGCCGCCCAGTCATCACGGGCGAGCCAGTTTTTTTTGCCACCGTCGGTTTTGGCATTCCATTTTTCTTCGGTCAGCCGTTGACGACGTCCGGCGGTGACGGCGGCATACATGATTCCCAAACCGACTGCCGCAAATACCGATCCGAACAAAACGATGCCAATGCCCTGCCCGGTCTCGCCGCGCGATAATTTTTTTATTCCCTGCCAGATGACAAACAAACCCGCGGCGGCGAACGGTGTGGCGAATAAGAAGGCGACGATGCCGCCAACCCACGTTGCCACTTTGGTGTTTCTTCCGCCGCTGCCGAGCTGGTAATTGAAGTCAGCCACAAGCGAGAGTTGAAATTAAATGTGCTTGGAATCGTTCTCGTCTTTTTTCGTGTAGCCGCTGTCCTGACGCTGAAAGTTCACGGCATTCTTTTTGACGTAGGCGGCGAAGACATCGTCCGCGCTCATGCCGAGCACTTGCGCCATGCTGATGAGAAAATGAAACAGGTCCACGACCTCGACGCGCGCGTTCTGTTCGTCAAACTTCTGATACTTCGCCCACCATTTCCACGGCACGCTGTCGGTGAGCTCGGCCATTTCCTGTTGCATGGCGCGGGTGTAATTAAGCAGCCACTTGGTTTTTTCTTCCTCGCTCATGCCGTCGGTTTTGACACCGATGCGTTCGTTGAGAGCTTTTTGCATCCGAAAGAGTTCGCGTAATTGGTCTGGATTTTCCATGCGCGAAAAATACAGGAGCAAGGTGCGGGGAGTAAGCAGAAAGTTTTGCTTTAACCCTTCGGTGAGTTTTTTTCGCTTTGAACTTGGCGCGCGAAGCCCTATACAAACACGATGTTGCCGACACTTTTAGCCAATGGCGGGCCGGTCATCTGGCTCATCCTGATCGCCGCCGCCGCCGCCGCCGTCGTGTTCATCGAACGCGCGCTATTCTGCCATCGTTCGCAGATCAACTCCGCCGAGTTTCTCAATGGCGTCCGCACCGTCATCAAACGCGGCAACATCGTTGAGGCCATCGCGATTTGTGATGCCACTGCCGGTCCCGTCGCGCGGCTCGTCAAAGCCGCCATTCTCGCGCGTGAACATGGCCGCGACCGTGTGCGCGAAGCTGTCGAGGAAGCTGGTCTCACCGAAGTGCCGCGCCTCGAAGAAAAATTAAATCTGCTCGCGACCATCGCCCAAATCGCTCCGCTGCTTGGCTTGTTCGGCACGATTGTCGGCTTCATTGATGTCTTCGGCCAGATTGAACAGGCCGGACTTTACGCGCACATCGAAATGTTATCGCATGGTGTTTGGAAGGCGCTCGTTTGCGCCGCCGGCGGCATCGCCGTCGCCATTCCCGCGCACGCTGGCTACAATTATCTCGTGAGTCGCGTGAACAAAATCGTGTTGGACATGGAACGCGCCGCCGCTGAGATCGTCAACATCGTCACCGAAAACGGCAACGGCAAATGAAATTCCCGCGCTCTGCTAAAATCCTGCGCAGCCAGTTCGACGTCGCGCCGTTCGCCTCCGTCTTCTTTGCGCTGTTGATTTTCTTGCTGCTCGCCGCACTGCTGCCTGTATCTGGTTTGCGGATGAATCTCACGCCGCCCGTCGCCGCCGATTTGCCCGGCATTGATCGTCCCGTTCTCACGATCGCGGTGGATTCGCAGAACCGTCTTTATTTTGAAAATCAGATCGTCACCGAAGCGGTGTTGAAAACCACTCTCGCCGCTCGCATCAAAGGCGCGCACGAACCGCTCGCGCTAGTCATTCATGCAGATAAAGCGGTGAGCTACGATGAGTTGAGCCGCCTCGCCCTGATTGCGCGGCAACCGGAAGCCGGCAATACGAATCTCACCATCACGAACATCGTGCTCGCCACCTTGCCCGTCGCCCAGCCATGAACGCGCCGTCCGCCGAACCGCATTCCTTTGCGACCGCGCCGGCAGCCGAGGGTTGGAGCTGGCAGAAAATCATTTTCCTCATCGTCCTCGCCCTGACCGCGCATCTCGCTTTTATCTTTTTGTTCGGTGCTAAAAAAGTAACCGCGCCGCGCGTCGTGACCAATGTTCCCGTGTTCCGCCTCGCGGATAATGCCAGCGAACTCGTCCGCCTGACCGACCCCACGTTGTTTGTCGTGCCGCACGCCGAAGATTTTGGCCATACCACTTTGTTACATTCGCCCGCCGTCGCATCACCGTCTTTCCGGTGGACAGAAGCGCCGCCGTTTCTGCCACCGAACCTCGCCAGCTTGGGCGCTGCGTTCAACGCCTTCATGCAGACGAATCATTTCGCAGCTGCGAAACTCAACCTCAAACCGGAACCACAACTGCTCGCGCCGGAAGCAACTATCGAATCCGCACTGCCCACCGCTTCCACGTGGCAACTGACCGGTGACCTCGCACACCGTCGCGTGTTGAACACCCTTTCGCCGCCCTCGCCCGCCGTGAACGACGTGATTCCTCCGAGCCGTGTGCAATTGCTCGTGGATAAAAGCGGCAACGTCACTTCCACCGTGTTGCTGGAAACCAGCGGATACGATGCCGCCGACCAACAAGCCTTGGAACTCGCGCGGACCTTGCAATTTGTGCCGGCGGATAAATTGATGTTCGGCGAAATCATTTTTAACTGGCACACCGTGCCCCTCAACTCGCCATGAGTATCTCCCTGCTCCTGTTGATTTACGTTGCCCTCGCGCTCGGTGCGATTTGCGGCGTGGGGATTTATTCCGAACTCGAACGCCGACGCTTCGGCCCCGCGCATCCCGAAGACCGCGTCTTCCGCTGCGCCAAATGCGGCCTCGTCTACACCGACGATGCCGACGTGGATCGCTCCCGTTGCACGCAATGCGGCAAGCTCAACGAGCCGATTGCGTTTTAAAACGGGTTGAATGGTAGCGGAAATTTATTCTGCAAACAAAACTCTCAAACCATCACTACAAATGGAAATAGGCGTTGGCATCATCTTTTCCCTTTTTGGTTTGGGCGCGACCACTGCGGGAATTTTGCTTTATCGCAGCGTCTACCTCAAACTCCGCAACTGGACGACCGCACCTGGCACCATCATTGGTTATCAAGAGAATCATTATCGCAACCCGCCATCCTATACGCCACAAATCCAATTTACTTCACCCTCGGGGCGGTTGATTACTTTTTATTCCGCCGTCGGTTCCAATCGCAAACCCTACCGCGTTGGCGACAGCGTCAACGTGATCTATCCGCCAAATCGTCCCGATGAAGCCGCCCTTAAGTCGTTTACCAATCTTTGTCTGCTGCCAACCTTCGCCCTTTTCTTCGGTGTCGTGTTTACCACCCTTGGCTTGGGTTTAGTTTTTGGAAAAATCTAAAACCAATTATCGCCGGACTCCAAAGGCGACCAACGTCGTAAACGTGGATTACTCCCGCAGCAAGCAAAGTGGCAATCTCAACGAGCCGATTGCGTTATGAGTTAATTCCCCGTCTTCAATTCCACAACGTCGTGCGGCGCGGCTTCACGTTGGCCGGCGGGACTCACGCGGATGTAACGCGCTTTCACACGAAGCTCGGCCAAATCTTTCGCACCGAGATAACCCATGCCGCTCTGGATGCCGCCGATGAGCGTGGCGAGCACGCGATCCACGGAACCGCACACTTCCTTGAGCGCTTCGATGCCTTCGGCGGCAACTTTACGGGTGGTGTCGGCTTTTTCGTGTCCGTAACGCGCGGCGCTGCCGGACTTCATCGCGGCGAGACTGCCCATGCCACGATAGTGTTTATACATCTTGCCGCTGATCTCGACGACATCGCCGGGCGCTTCGGTGCAACCGGCGAACATGCCGCCGCAAATCACGCCTTGCGCGAGCGTCAACGCTTTCACGATGTCGCCGGACTTGGTGATGCCACCGTCGGCGAGGATGGAAACTTTCTTTTTCGCCGCAGCGCGGGAACAGACGTAAAGCGCGGTCATCTGCGGAATGCCGACGCCAGCGACGATGCGCGTGGTGCAAATGGAACCGGGCCCCTGCCCGACTTTGATGGCGTTCGCGCCACAATCAGCGAGGTATTCCACCCCCGCCGCGCTGGTGACGTTGCCCGCGATGATGGGCAGTTTGGGAAAGGCGTCACGCAAGACTTTGACGGTGTCGCCCACGCCTTTGCTGTGACCGTGCGCGGTGGAAACCGCGACAACATCCACGCCGCGTTCGACGAGGGCGCTGACGTGTTCGAGAATGCGGCCGCGATCCAATTCGCCAAAGGCATTGCGCGTGGCGGAAACGGCAGCACCGCAAACGAGGCGGAATTGCGCGTCGCGCGCGGGCTTGAACTGCGCCTTGCGTTCGAGCGTGATGCGCTCGACGTCGCTCATGGTGATGAGGCCATGCAAATGATCGGCGTCATCCACCACAAGCAATTTGTGGATGCCGAGATGTTCGGTGAAAAATTTGTCGGCGCGCGCGATGGGATCCTTGCCGAGTTCTTTCTTGGTGATGGTGTGGACGGATTTACGCGGTGTGAGCGCCTCAATCACCTTCTTGTTGGCGTAACGCGGCTTGACGACGTGGCCGGAAAGCAGGCCGAGCAATTTGCCTTGTTCATCCACGACGGGAAAAGTGCTGAACCCGAATTTTTTTTCTTCAATCAGCTTGAGCACATCGCCGATGAGCTGGTCGGGCGCGATTTTGATCGGGTCCTGAATCAAACCTTGGACGTGATACTTCACGCGGCTGACTTCGGAAAGCTGTTGCCGCTCGGGCATGTTGTAATGGATAAGCCCGAGCCCGCCGTTCAGCGCCATCGCAATCGCCATGCGCGATTCGGTGACGGTGTCCATGTCGGCGGAGACGGCAGGGATGTTCAGTTGCAAGCCATCCGCGAGCCGCGTGTCGAGCTGGGTGTTGCGCGGGAGAATTTCAGAATAAAGCGTGGCCAACGTGATGTCGTCGTAAGTGAGCCCGACTTTGCTGTTCGCGGTAAAGAAGGCGTCCGCTTTTTTGTAGAACGTGTCGTCGAGAGTAGAATTGCGCGTCGCTGCCATGTCAGAAAATGCCTGTGACGAGGCTGGTCTGGCAAGAAAATTCCTGATGCGTCACCGTGCGCGTTGCGTGATTGCCATCTTGCCGATACCCATCAAGACATCCCACGCCGGTCCAGGAAATTTGTGCATCTGCACCATCACATCCTCGAACGCATTCAGAAAATACTGTGCATCCGCTTCGGTGAGGATGAGCGGCGGCAGCAATTTCACCACGTCCACATGATGACCGGCCACCTGCGTGATGATGCCATGTTTGTCGAGCAACGGAATCACCGCCGCTTGCGGGAACAGACTTTTATCGAGCGTGTGGCACGTCGTCCACGCGACTTTGAGCGTGAGCGATTTGGGTGAACCAAATTCAATACCAGTCATCAAACCGCGCCAGCGCACTTCCTTCATGAACTCGAAGCGCGGAATCATCGCGGTCAAACCTTTGCCGATAAAGTCGCCCATTTTAGCGGCGTTGGAAATTAAATTCTCGCGGTCAATCACGTCGAGCGCAGCCAGGCCGGCCGCCATCGCAAAACTTCCCTGACTGAAAGTCGAACTGTGAACGACCGAGCGTTGCATAGAGGAAAAAACTTTTTCGTGGATCCACTTTTTGCACAACACCGCGCCGACGGGAACGAATCCGGCCGAAAGAGTTTTGGCTAAAATCACGATGTCGGGATCAACCGCACCTTCGTGTTCGATGGCGAGAAATTTTCCGGTGCGCCCCATGCCGGACTGCACTTCATCATCGATGAACAGCGCGCCGTGCTTGCGACAGAGTTGTTGCGCCGCGAGCAAATAGCCGGGCTGCGGCAGATTGACGCCCTTGCCTTGAACGGGTTCGACAATGAAACCGGCGACGTCGCCTTTTTTCAATTCCGCTTCAAGCGCAGCCAGATCATTGAACGGAATCGCGCGGCAATCCGGTAGAAACGGGCCGAAGCCGTCACGAAAAGAATCATCGCCATTCACGGACAACGCGCCGGTGCTCAGGCCGTGAAACGATTTTTTGCAATGGATGATGGCCGGTTTACCCGTGGCGCACTTGGCGTATTTGATGGCCGTCTCGACGCCTTCCGCACCGGAGTTGGTGAAAAAAACCATGTCCAATTCATTCGGCATCCGTTTTTTTAATTCCGCCGCCAGCAAGCCGGCGAGCAACGGCGCCTCCATCTTCACGAGGCTCGGATAATCGGCATCAAGAAATTCTTTGAGGATACGGCGAACTTCCGGATGGTTGCGGCCAAGTCCAAACACGCCGTAACCGCTCAACATATCCAAATACTTTTCGCCCTTCACGTCCCACAGATACGCACCTTCCGCCCGCGTGTAACAGCGGTCGAAACCGATGGTTTTCAGCGTGCGGACGTTGACGGGATTGATGTGCTCGGCGTGCAACTCATAATTTTCCCCGGCGTGCTGCTTTGCAAGCTCAGCAATATTGAGCGGCGGACGCACAGCGCTGGCCGGGGCAGCATGAGTTGGGGACGACATGTCAGGACATACTAACCGCATCAAGATTGAAAGCAAATGAATTGCGGATTAATAAATGTTAATCTCCGCTGAGAACGGATTAATCCGCGTAGCCCGTCGGATGCTTCAAATGCCACGCCCAAGCTGTCTTCACGATGTCTTCCAGCTTCGGATACTGCGGTTTCCATCTCAGTTCAGTGATTGCTTTATTGGCCGCCGCAACGAGACGAGGTGGATCGCCCGCGCGACGAGGCTTTTCAATCGCCGGAATTTTTTTGCCGGTGATTTTTTCGCACATCGAAACGACTTCCTTCACCGAATAACCATCGCCATTGCCAAGATTGAAGAAGCCGCTCTTGCCCGGTTGCAGCCCAAGAATGTGCGCCTGCGCCAAATCTTTGATATGAATGTAATCACGGATGCAGGTGCCGTCGGGCGTCGGATAATCCGTGCCGTAAATCTCCACGTGCGATTTCTGGCCGAGCGCGACTTGCAGCACATTCGGAATCAAGTGCGTCTCGATGCGATGATGTTCGCCAAATTTTTCGCTCGCACCAGCGGCGTTGAAATAGCGGAACGCGATGAAATCCAGCTTGTAGATTTCGTGATACCACTTGAGCACTTTCTCAAACATCAATTTGGCTTCACCGTAGGGATTGATCGGGCGCTGCGGCAAATCTTCCGTCATCGGCACGCGGTCCGGCGGTCCGTAGGTGGCGCACGTTGAACTGAAGACGAATTTTTTCACACCGGTTTCCACGGCGGCATCGGCCAGCTTGAGCGCGTTGACGAGATTGTTGTGAAAATATTTTTTCGGGTCCGTCATGGATTCGCCGACGAGAGCGCTGGCGGCGAAATGCAAGATTGCGTCAGCTTTCGCGTCAAGCAAACTTTGCTTCACCAGCTTGGCATCACGCAAACAGCCTTCGATAAATTTTGCGCGCGGATCCACCGCCGAACGATGACCTTCCGTGAGATTATCAAATACCGTGACCGTGTGGCCGGCATTGAGCAGTTCTTCCGTGCAAACCGACCCGATATAACCGGCGCCGCCGGTGACAAATACGTTCATGCCGACAGTTTAGAAAATTTTAGCGCTGGTGAAAGTTCAAAAAAGGAAAAAGCCGCCGTGCGTATGCAAACGCAACAGCGGCTGGAAAAGAAAGCTCAGGTTTAGAACCAGCCCTTTTTGCCGTTCACATAGGTGGCGACAAAATCCGCGTCGCTCTTTGTGAGATAAAGGATGCCTTCAATCAGGCCGATAATGCCCATGATGAAGCCACCAAAGCCCAATGTTAGAATCGTCACCAACAGCATGATGACGCCTTCCTTCGTGTAGCCGAGGATGAATTTATGGATGCCCAGCGCGCCGAGAAGAATCCCGCAAACTCCGGCTGCAATTTTTTTATCCGCTCCCGCAGGTTTGTCGCTCATAGTTTTTAAGTGGTTAAGTTGTGCCAACGGTGCAGTTTCTAATGGCTTTCAGAGATTCCGTCAACGTGAATTGTGGCTAACGCATCAATCAGCGGCCGGCAAATTGCGGATGCGCCGAAAGTTTCAACCAAGATTCTTCGCTCAATGGCGCGGTGCGATAAACAGGTTCAACCATCGGCTCCGCGCTGTGCGAACGACGTGCACGCGCCAGCCAACGCGCATCGAGCGGTTCGGCAATCAAACTCAAATCGTTCGCGGCAATGGTCGTTTCTTCTTTCTCGCCGGTTGCGTGGCCGACGCCGACAAAAAATCCCGCGAGCAGCAGCGTGACGCGCAGAATCGTGCTGCGCGAATACGTCGGCATCGCGCACGGATGTCGCGGGTCGAGTTGCCGAAATAAGTTAGAGAACAACGGCAACGTCCACATCGCCGGATTGCGGGCGGGCGAATACGCATCAAACAAAATCGCGTCTGGCGGCGCTAACGCCGAGCCACTTTTTTGCGCGGCCAACCACGCCGGAAAATCGCCGTGATGAAATTCCCAATTCACCGATTGCTCGCCATTCTGAAAATCCACGCGCTGTTCACCGATAAATTTTTGCAGTTGATTTTCGTAGCCGCCGAAGTAGCCGAGTTCGGCGGCGTGCTGCAAGGCGAATTTCAGCGGCTCAATGGTGTGATCAAAACTGACGAGGCGAATCTGACACTTGATGTCGCGCGTGGCGCGTAAGACCGTAAGTGAATTCGCTGCGGCACCTAGACCGACATCCCAAATCACAAATTCGCCGGCATGATTTTTGAGTCGTTCCCGAAGTTTGAGTTGGTTGACGTAAAGCGCTTCGGCCTCAGCCACTGGACCGACCACCGGATGAAATGTCTCCGCATCCGCCAACGAACGCACTGAGCAGATGCCGTTGTTCAAGCGGACGAGTTGATAACCAGAATCGGTTTGCACGTTTAAGTTTTGCGAAGTTTGTGGCCAGCGAAAAGAAAAACCGGCAACCCGTTCCCCACGGATTGCCGGTCCAACCCAAACCAAACCAACACCAAAAATCAGAGCGTCGCCATCGCCTTATCGAGCGCGGCGTAAAGCTGGTTCATCGTGGCTTCCGTTTCGTCGCCCATGTTCGAGAGGCGGAACGTCGTGCCTTTGATTTTTCCGTAGCCGCCATCAATCAAGAAGCCCTGATCTTTGACGAGCTTCTGCAACTTGGCCACATCAACCGTGCGACCGCCGGGACGCGCGCCGTTGCTGACGCACGTGAGCGTGACGGATTCAAAACCTTTTTCAGGGAACAAATTGAATCCGTGTTTCGCCGCCCAATCACGCGTGAGCTGATTAGTTTTGGCATGGCGCGCAAAACGCGCATCCAAACCTTCGACGAAGAAATCATCCAACTTGGAGCTCAGCGCAAAAACGTGGCTGATGCTCGGCGTGCTGGGCGTCATGGACTGTTCCGCATTTTTCTGGAACTCAACGAAGTCAAAATAATAACCGCGATCTTTGGTCGTGGCCGCTTTCGCGAGCGCCGCGGGTGACGCAGCGAACACCGCAAGTCCGGGCGGTAGCGCAAACGCTTTCTGCGTGCCGGCGAGCAACACGTCAATGTCGAGTTCGTCGAACTTGATGGGCAGCGCAGTCAGCGAACTGACGGCGTCCACGATGAACATAACATCGGGATATTTTTTCTTGAGCGCGGCGATTTCCGCGAGCGGCGACATCACGCCGGTCGAAGTTTCGTTGTGAATCAACGTGAGCGCATCGAATTCGCCGGTCGCGAGTTTTTTATCAATCAACTCGGCGCGGATGGGCGAACCCCATTCGACTTGCAGCGCTTCAGCCTGCTTGCCGCACTTCTTGGAAACATCAAACCATTTGTCGGAAAACGCACCGCACATGCAGTTCAGAACTTTTTTCTGAACGAGGTTGCGGATGGAACCTTCCATTACGCCCCACGCAGACGAGGTAGAAAGATAAACCAATTGCTTGGTGTAAAACAGCTCTTGAAGTTGCGGCTGGATTTTCGCGTAGAGGTCTTTGAAACCTTGGCCGCGATGACCAATCATGGGCGAGCAAAACGCTTTGAAGGTTTTTTCGCTAACTTCGACGGGTCCCGGAATGTGGAGTTTGACGTGTGCCATAAATTGTTTGTGAAACTTTTCACAAAGCGGGACAAATGGCAAGAAAACTTTGACCGCAGAAACTCGGATGAAATTATTTTTTGACGTAGCCGTTTGCGCGGAACCACGCGACGGCATCCGCGAAAGCCTGTTCAGGCGAGGTTTGCGGCAAGCCGAGTTCGCGGATGGCTTTGCCGGGATTAAACCACATTTTGTATTTCGCCATTTTGACACCAGCGACAGGCGCGCGCGGCGGTTTGCCGGTGACGAAGGAAATCATTTCATTTGCCTCGGCCACTCGAAGCGCAAACCAATAGGGTATTTTTGTTTTGGGCGCGGGAATGCCGGTGACTTTTTCCAGCGTGGTGAGCGCTTCTTTCATCGTCCAATTCCCCTGCTCGTTACCTAAAATGTAACGCTGGCCAAGTGTGCCTTTTTCCGCCGCGAGAATGTGGCCGATGGCGACGTCGCGGACGTGCACCCAATTCAAACCCGTTTCCAAATACGCGGGTAAGCGGCCATTCAAAAAATCCACGATGATTTTTCCAGTCGGCGTCGGCTTCACATCGCCAGGACCAACGGGTGCTGAGGGATTCACGATGACGATGGGCAAACCAGCTTTGCGAAACAAATCATACGCCACACCTTCCGCGCGAAACTTGGAGCGCTTGTAATCGTTGGACATCTGGTCGTCGGAAATTTTTTCCGATTCTGTTGCCGGAACAATTTTGCCATCCACTTCCTTCGGCACACCGATACAGCCGACTGTGCTGGTGTAAATAATTTTTCGACAACCAACTTTACCGGCGGCTTCGAGAACATTGCGCGTGCCTTCCACGTTGATTTCATACATGGGGGCATAGTTGCGCATCCAGAGCGAATAACTGGCAGCAACGTGAAAACACCATTCAGAACCTTCCATTTCGCGTTGCAATAATTTGCGATCGAGGATGTCGCCGGTGACGCGTTCAAACTTTAATCCCTGCAAACCGCGCTCGTCCGCGCCAGGTCGCAACAACGCTTTTACGCGATGCCCGCGCGCGAGCAGTTCGTGCACGAGATTGGAGCCGATGAAGCCGGATGCACCGGTAACAAAGCATTTCATAAATTCACCACGCCCAATCTAAAGGTTTCCGCGAAGATAATTCCAACAAATAATTCAGCCGCCCACTTGACTTGCCGCGCGCGGTTAGAAAAAATCCGTGCGTCGTATGCCAGCCAAAAGCAGCACCAAGAAAAAATTGACCAGCGCGGAACAACGCGACCTTGACACGAAAATTCAGTTCGTCGAGGGACTTGTACGTCGTGATCCAGATTATGTGGACGCCCTGCAATTGCTCGGCGACCACTACACGCAGCGCGGCCGCTTCACCGAAGGCTTGCACGTGGACGAACGCCTAGCCCAGCTTGAACCCGCCAATCCGCTCGTGTTTTACAATCTCGCGTGCAGCTACTCGCTTACGGATGAATTTGACCGCGCTTTCCGTGCTCTCAATCAAGCCATTGAACTCGGCTACCGCGATTTTGCGTGGCTCGCGAAAGATCCGGATATGAAAAAACTTCGAGCCCAGCCTGCGTTTCAGCCGGTCAAAGATAAAATTCAATCGCTCAAAAAGAAGTAGCGGCGCAAATGAACGTTACTCTGCGCGGCCGAACTCAGCATTTTCGCACTGTCACCTTCGACGCTAAAAAAAATTGCGTCCAACTCATTGAACAGCGGTTGCTCCCGCACGAATTCAAAATTGTCGCCACCAAAAACTTTCGTGAAACCGCTGCCGCTATCACCGACATGGTTGTGCGGGGTGCAGGCGCGATTGGCGCGACCGCCGCTTACGGACTTGCGCAAGGCGCACTTGCCTTTCGCGGAAACGATTTACAAAAATTTTCCGCACACCTCGCCACGGTCTACCAAACCCTCGCCGAAGCTCGCCCCACCGCCGTTGATCCAGTCAACGCCCTGAACGATGTCCGACGCCACATGGCGTGCGGCAAAACTGTGGCCGAGCAACAGTCGCTCGCAATTGCTGCCGCCGAAGCCTTTGCCAACGAAGACGTGCGCCATTGCGAAGAAATTGGCAAGCATGGAGCAAAGCTGATTCGCAACGGCATGCGCATCCTCACGCACTGCAACGCTGGCTGGCTGGCGTTTGTGGACGTGGGTTCCGCTACCGCGCCGATGTATGCCGCGCAGGCGCAGGGCAAAAAATGTCACGTCTTCTGCGATGAAACTCGTCCGCGTTCGCAGGGCGCGACGCTCACCGCGTGGGAATTAGCGCAACAAAAAATTTCTCATCAAATCATTGCTGACAACGCCGCCGGACATTTGATGCAGCGCGGCGAAATTGATCTGGTCATCGTCGGCAGCGACCGCACGCTCGGTCGCACCGGCGAAGTGGCGAATAAAATCGGCACTTACACAAAAGCTGTTCTCGCTGCGCGCCATAAAATTCCGTTTTACGTCGCCATTCCACTCTCGACGATTGATTGGAATTTGAAATGCGGTTTTGACATTCCAATCGAAGACCGTTCCGAAAGCGAAGTTCTTGGCGCGTGGGGCGATTTGAATTTCAAATCTGGAATTGTAAATTCAAAAACTAAGCGCGCTTACGTCCGTGTGGCAAATCCGGCTAGCGGTGCGCGCAATCCCGGTTTTGATGTTACGCCAGCCGAACTCATCACCGGCATCATCACGCCCGCAGGAATTTTCAAACCCAAGGAACTTTGGCGACAGCGGCGCAAACTGGGATTTGCAAAATGAACCGCGATTGAACTTGCGCGCGCGGCAAAAGAAATTTAGTGTGTGCGCCCTTTCACGGCGGGGTAGCCAAGTGGTAAGGCAGGGCTCTGCAAAAGCCTCATCCGTCGGTTCGATTCCGACTCCCGCCTCCAAACCTAACCAGTTGGAACTGTAATGGTTTGGAAGACTTCCACAGACGAGTGCCAGCGGAAGTGCCAGCAGAATTTAACTCTGGCCTGCCCTGCGTAACTCCCACCTACTCCCTACCGGAGTCGAGATCAACCGTCGTAACCTCATCACTGTAAACACAGTTATGAGACAACGATACCGACTCTATAAAAGAAAAAACGGCGGTCGCTACTACATTCACGACGACGTGACGGGCAAGCAGGAAAGTCTCGGCACTAATGACCGAGCGACCGCAGCGCGATTGTTCCACTCACGCAAGGAAGCGGAACAGCAGCCCGCCGTGAACCTGCAAATTGCCCGCGCCTATCTGGCCGCGAGCGATCCGCAGATTGCCATCCGCGACTGGCAGTTCGTCATGGACGAACTGGTGAAGCTCAAAAAAGACCAGACCCAACACCGCTGGCAGACCGCCATCAAGGACAAAGCCTTTGATGGCATCCGGCACCTGCCGCTTCTGGAAACGCGCCCGGAACATTTTCTGCGCGTGTTGGAAGCCGGAAAAGTTTCGACCAACGTGTATCTGCGGCGCATCCACAACTTCGCCTTGGACATGACCTGGCTGCCGTGGCCGGTGCTGGCCAAAAAACGCTGGCCGGCGGTCGAGTTCAAAGAAAAGCGCGGCATCACGCTGGCCGAACATCTGGCCATCGTCGCCCGCGAACAAAATCCCGAACGCAAGGCGTTTTACAAGCTGGCGTGGCATTTGGGCGCGTCGCAATCAGACTTGGCATTCCTCGAAGCAGAGAATGTGGATTGGGACAACCACGTCATCAGCTACAAGCGGATGAAAACCGATACGGTGGCCATCATGCGTTTTGACGAGGACATGGCGGAAATCCTGCGCGACCTGCCGGGGAGCGGCCCCTTATTTCCGTATCTGCGCACCGTCCGCGCGGGCGACCGGGCGACAGAATTTCGCCAGCGTTGCACGGGTTTGAAGATCAAAGATGTCACCTTGCATTCGTATCGGTATGCGTGGGCCGAGCGAGCAAAGGCGGCAGGCTATCCCGAACGATATGCGCAAGTGAATTTGGGCCACAATAGCAAGGCCATGACGCGCGCCTATTCGCGCAAAGCCGAGGTGGAAATGCCTTCGTTGAGCGAATACGAACGGCAACAAAAAGCCATCATCGGAAACCATGAAACCGAATCAGTGACGCAGAGCGTCGCGGCATAAGGAGGAGATTATGCAACCTTGGCACATAAAAGCACTCGAACTGGAAGCGTCAGGATTCAAACATCTCGACGGATTCATCCACGAACACGCCCTCTATTTTCTGGTCGGGGCCATCTACCTTTTTGCTGGCCCTACTGGCTTGGGTATTAGGCGGGGCATTGCGGCGAAAAGGAGGAAAATCCACGCACCACGTGCGGCCTGCAATTATCATTCACCTGCCGGGACCACCGCCGCCGCAACCAGACACGTTTGACCCATTCCCGCCGCATAGGGAACCGCCTTATTATGATGATTTGAATTGAACCGGGCCGGCGAGCGGCGGCGCGGAGTCTGCGAGCCACCAGCTCGCCGCGCCGCCGGTCGCTGCCGCGTTACGGACTCGACGGCCCGCGCTCCCACCGAGATTGGTGCCGGACTGCCATTGGGTTACGCCGAACCGTTCCCGGCCTGTTTTGACCGCTTATGCGCGTTTTTATTCCGCCAGTGCCGGTGAATGGCCGCCACCACCTTGTCGAGCCAGCCCACATCGGCAAGCTGTTGTGCGAGCACGTCCCGCGAATAATGTTTCACACAATAACGCTGCGGACGGCCCAGCGGCTTAATCAGACCCGCCCGCGACAGGGGCGGTATGATATGCGCGGCAACGCCCAACGCCTCGGCAACTTCCTCCTTGGTCATCGTGGCGCGATATTTTTCCAATGGCTGGATTTTTAATGGTGAATCAGCAGTCATATTGATTGGGCCCCTCTGAACTAGGCCATTGTGGGTGGGATGGTTTTCGGGTAACGAAAGGAAAACCATCATGAAGAAGACACATCACACGACCGAGCAGATCATC
>Ga0164296_1000750_pt1 | contig 37101 bp, 34 predicted proteins | sample GEODES057metaG_FD_113533 | JGI IMG/M metagenome (GOLD analysis project Ga0164296, IMG submission 113533) | Dystrophic lake water microbial communities from Trout Bog Lake, Wisconsin, USA - GEODES057 metaG | ecosystem: Environmental > Aquatic > Freshwater > Lake | place: USA: Trout Bog Lake...
AATTATGTTAGAGAAATTAGAAGCGATAAACCAACGCTGGAAAGATGTTGAAACCGAATTAACCAGTCCGGATGTGATGGCTGATATGAAGCGGTATGCCCAACTAAATAAAGAATACAAAGATCTGGCGAAGGTAGTAGACGAATACAATATCTACAGAAATATCCTGAGCAATATTGATACGAACAAAGACATACTGGCTACTGAAAAGGATGAGGAGTTTCGTGATATGGCTAAGATGGAACTGGACGAATTGCTGGTGCAGCGCGATGAAAAAGAGGAAGAGATAAGGCTGATGCTGATCCCCAAAGATCCGGAAGATACCAAGCATGCTATTGTCGAAATTCGTGGTGGCACAGGAGGCGATGAAGCAGCCCTGTTTGCCGGCGACCTTTACCGTATGTATATGCGCTATTGCGAAAAACGCGGCTGGCGCACCGAATTGGTCGACTTTACTGAAGGTACGGCCGGGGGCTACAAAGAAATTGTTTTTAATGTTCTGGCAGATGATGCCTACGGTACCTTAAAATATGAATCGGGGGTACACCGTGTGCAGCGTGTGCCGGATACTGAGACTCAGGGCAGGGTGCATACTTCGGCAGCCAGTGTGGTGGTTTTACCCGAGGCTGATGAATTTGATATTGATTTGAATCCTTCGGATATTCGAAAAGACCTTTTTTGCGCTTCAGGGCCTGGTGGGCAATCGGTAAATACGACCTATTCTGCCGTACGCTTAACGCATATACCGACCGGTATTATTGCGCAGTGCCAGGATCAGAAATCGCAGTTGAAAAACTTCGATAAAGCTTTGCAGGTGCTACGGTCGAGAATATTTGAGATGGAATTACAGAAGCACCTTGAAGAGATATCTAAAAAACGCAAGACCATGGTTTCTACGGGCGACCGTTCGGCGAAGGTGCGTACCTATAACTATCCGCAGGGTCGGGTAACAGAACATCGCATTGGCTTAACAATATATAACCTGCCCGAAGTGATGAACGGAGGGATACAGGAGATATTAGAATCACTGCAGTTTGCCGAAAACGCTGAAAAGCTGAAAGAAGGCACGATCGCTTAAAATCTGTTTTTCCCTGGTCCGTCTTTTGAATCATTCAAAGCGTTTCCTCCTGCCTTTTTCATGTTAATTTCATAAAGCGCAACTATTTTCGTGTAAGTGTTGCTTTCGCTCTCCTTTGTTGATCGCTCATGAATGAAAATTGAACCAAAATGGTTTGATTTTAGGTGATGATTTGTAAATAGATCTTCTATGCTGGCAGTAAAAACATTCAACAGTGATCTTCAAATTTTCAGGCGTACACTTCGCCTAATGGGTAACAGGTTTGAGATCAGTGTGGTAGGGAGCGACGCCGTTTGGGCCGATAATTGTTTTGACAGCGCCGTTGCGGAAATTAACCGTGTAGAAAAAATGCTCAGCGCCTTTAATGACGAGGGTCAGATCACCGAGATCAATCGCAAAGCAGGAATAGAACCTGTAAAAGTAAATGCCGAAATTTTCAGACTAATCGAACGGTCGCTCAGTATTTCCGAGCTTACCCAGGGTACTTTCGATATTACCTTTACTACCAGCGAGGTAACCGAGATCAAAAAGGCGGCTAAAGCAAAAGCTCCTAAATTACCGCGCTACAGTAAGGTTGTCCTTGATCACGAACGGTCTACGGTTTTTCTTTCTGATAGTTCAATGCGTATTGGGTTTGGTAAAATAAGTAAAGGATATGCAGCCGACCGGGCAAAATATACCCTGCAGTTGATGGGAGTAGGAAGCGGTGTAGTGAACGCAGGTGGAGATCTGTTGGCATGGGGCCTCCAACCTGATAATGAGCCATGGACCATAGGTACTGCTGATCCCAACCAGGATTGCCAGCCTTATTCCGAGATCAGAATAAGTAACATGGCTGTAGCAACCTCGGGCAACCTGGAGGCTGAATCTGCCGTTATAGATAAAAAGAATCCGGGAAAGATCGACCCTAAAAAGGGCTTTTCGGTTAGTGCGTTGAAACGTGTTAGTGTGGTTAGTCCAACTGCCGAACTTTCGGACGCAATGGCTACCCCAATAATGAATATGGGTGTAAATGCCGGTTTGTACCTTGTCAATAAATTGCAGCAACTGGCTTGCGTAATTATTGACGATCACGACCGGGTATATACCTCGAAAGAAATAAGCTATTTGATCTAGCCCGAAAAAAGGCTATTCAAAATTATACCCCTAAATACCATAGGACCGGCCATCCGAAAAACAGGCTACTTACAACTACCTTAATGAATGCAAATTTTATTTGTTCCGACCGCAAGGAAAACGGAACGAATAAATTTGCCATTTTTGTGGACTGAAGGCGCCGTAGATTGGGGTTTTAGATTAAGATTTAGCTTAATACTAATGATGAGATTTTTAATTTGTTTCCCTTCAAATGAATAAGTGGTTTGCGTATATCGTCTTTTCGCTGATACTCATACCATGTCTGTTAGTCGCCAAACCACACAAAGGCGATAAAATTGCTATTGTTAATAAGCTCGTTATTTCGGTTGATTCATCGCAAACCCTTGCTGCTGATACAACAACCAAGGCAAAGCCACCACCCGATGATAAAAAGAAAATAAAGGAAATTTCTAAAGCCAGGCAAGTGCCTAAACCTGAAAAGGTTGACGACGCCAATGCTGATAAAAGTAAAAAGCGACAACGCCGGCCACCGGGTATGGAACGACCACCGGAAATACCGCGTCATAACGGTAACTAACGATATGGTTTTATATTATATTGCATCATAACGAAATGAAGAAAATTTGTATCCTGTTTTTCTCTTTAATGCTTAATGCTTTGGGCGTTTATGCGGATGGACATTGGCTGCTGAATGACTCTATACCAAAAGCTGCAAGACCGGATACCGATACGGTTGCAAGAAAGCAATCGCTGTCGGTTGGTGTAAGTATGGGTAGCGATGCCCAGTTCTTCGGACGTACAGGTCCGCAGAAATATCCTTTTTTCAATACCGATGTTATCTATAATGCCAAGTCTGGGTTTTTTGTTTATGGCTCGCTTTACAAAGTATTTACTTCAAATCCGATAATTGATGAAACTGATATCGGTGCGGGATACCTTTATCGGGTTACACCCCAACTGACCGGTAATGTGAGTTATACCCGCTTTATTTTTAACCGTAATGCGCTGATCATTAAATCGGCATCTTCCAATGATATTAATTTTAACAATTCATACGACTTTAAAATATTTAAAGCAGGTGTAGTAATGGATTACCTTTTTGGTGAGTCGAGCGACTTTTTTATCACGCTTAATGCATCAAAATATTTTGAAACCAGCTGGAGTATATTTTCTGATAATGATTACCTGTCCTTTAATCCCGGCATTCAATTTATTGTGGGTACACAAAACTTTGTACAAAAATATGGAGTAAATCACCCCGGCAGATTTGATCACGACAGCGACCAAAACCCTTATATCCAGCCACCCCTGTTCCCACAATATGCTGGTTATAACAGCGAGTTTAAACTTTTGAATTACAGCATCAAAATACCTATAGCCTACAATCAGCCACACTATACTTTTGAATTTGCCTATAAATATTCGCTACCATTTAACGTTGAAGGTATATTAAAAAACCATAGGGAATCGTTTTATAACCTGACATTTTATTACCTGTTTTATTAGCACACATGAATGTTTTAATTGTTGAAGATGAAAAAGCCCTGACCACCGAGATGGAATTGTTCCTTCAGGCTAACAATTTTCTTTGCGAGATATGTTATAATGGAGCTACAGCTTCAGAAAAGATAGCTACTAATTTATACGATTTTATCCTGATCGATCTTGGACTACCAGATTATGAAGGTTTAGATCTTTTGAAGGAAGCTAAGAAATATAATCCCGAAGCTACCTGTATCATCTTAACAGCCCGGGCAGCGGTTGACGATCGTATCAAAGGGCTTGATCTGGGTGCAGATGATTACCTGTCGAAGCCATTTTCGCTCCTGGAATTGCAAAGCCGGATGCAAGCAATAACCCGGCGTAAATTTGGACTGAAACATTCGGTGGTGGCTTTGGGCGATTTTAATATCGATCTGACCAATAGATCTATATCTTATAAAGACCTTCCGGTTAGCGGTATCACAAAAAAGGAATTTGATCTGGTTGCTTATATGCTTTTACACAAAAACCGCACATTAACCCGCTCGCAACTGAGCGAGCATATCTGGGGTAGCGTTGTAAACGACGATTACGACTCGAATTATATTGATGCTCATATAAAAAATATCCGCAAAAAGCTGAATGCCTACGGTACACCCGACTGGCTTGAAACTGTGCGGGGCCTGGGTTACCGGATAAATATTAATAGTTAAATAATTGAAATTAGGCACCAAACTCACACTTTTTAATACCATCTCCAAGATGGTAATTGTGGTTTTGTTTGTTTTGCTGCTGCCGGTGCTTATCCGGGATATCAACCGAAAATATACCGACAACTGGCTGCATAGGCAGAAAGATAAAGTACTAAAAACTGTTCGTAGCCAGGGTATCGAAAAATATATTCAGAACGATGAGGGATTTGGTAGCTACAATACGCTGCTGAAAGAAGAATATGTAAGTATGGATGTTGATTCGGCAGATAGAAAGATAGATACTATCGTCAATGAACGCCGCCTGGTTGAGGGAGATACTATTCAATACCGCATATTGAGCCATAATTTTAAAGTTGGCAAGAAGAACTACCTGCTTGAGATCGGCAAAAGTATCGACACGATCAACGAAACCACGACACCCTTACAAAATATAGCTTTCGAGATTTTGCTCGGTATGGTATTATTAACCATACTTGCCGATCAATTCTATTCAACCTACGTACTCAGACCATTGGGGCGTATCATCCGAACCAAACTTATCGGGCATAAATTCCCACTGAAGACGCCTTATCGTAAAGTTCATACCTCAACCTCTGATTTCGCCTACCTTGATATCAGTATTCATAAAATGATACAGACCATTGAGAGTACTTTTCAAAAAGAACGCGAATTTATTTCCAATGCTTCTCATGAGTTGATGACACCGATTTCGATCATGCAATCTAAAATTGAAAACATGTTCGGAAGGGAAGATATTAGCGATGAGGTAAAAGAACGGCTCCTGGAGTTTCAACGCATTTTAAACCGGCTTAAAAGCATCACCAAAACCTTGCTGCTGATCTCGCAAATAGAGAACGAACAGTTTTTGAAAGACGACAGTGTGAATTTGCTGGAATTATTGCAAGAAGTTTATGACGAAATTTCGATCCGTTTGCAAGAGAAGAACATTCAATGTAATATCGATGTGCCTGCCGACTGGGAGCTGGAGCAAGTGAATAAGTTCTTATTGTTTAACCTGATATTTAACCTGGTAAATAATGCTATTAAGTATAATAAAGAAAACGGCAGTATTGATATTGTAGGGAAATTGACCAATAAACAATACGTGCTTGAAATAAATGATACTGGTATTGGTATTGATGCCGAACAGTTGCCTCATATTTTTAACCGGTTTAAAAAATTCAGCAAATCGTTGCAACAGGATAGTTTTGGTCTTGGCTTACCGATTGTAAAGTCAATTGCTGAATTTCATCGCATCAAAATCGAGGTCAGCTCAGACCTCAATATTGGCAGCAGTTTTAAGTTGATCTTCCCAGCTGATTCCCTATAAAAAGAGGAATAAAAAAATAAATAAAAATATCCTACTAATCCTATAGGAATTATAGAAATAAGTTTTATATTTGTACCATACAATTCGCCATTAGGGGCTTCGATGGTTCGACACCATGTTTTGTATCCTTTCTCTTCTCATAATTTAGGTTTTATAATTGGTTGCAAGAGCTCCTGCCCATCAGGAGCTCTTCTTTTTTTACCCTGATCTGGCTTACCGGTACTAATGAAAAGAAAATGATCAAGCCGATGCCTGACGGTAATGAACAGGAGCATCAGCAATTTAAAAAAAAGCGACCCTGGGTCAGGAGTCGCTTTGAGATTCAGGTTATTATACAAACCTATTGATGATGTTCAGGTTTTAATAATTTGAAGTATATAGACTATTCGCGGCAAGTGAGCGTGCAATTTCTGCAAGTCGTACAAACTCTGAACGGTATCCATCTTCATCTTTTCCCCGGGCGTTTCGCGCAATGGTGATAACCTGTTCGTAATTGGCTGATTGTTTAAACGGAGAATTTCGAAGCAGCATCCCGAATTCGGCCACTGCCGAGGCAAATCGGAAATCGCTTGAGCAACTGTTAAAGGAAGCGGGCATATCCTGAACTACAGCAGTTGTCATTTTGCTATAATCCGAATCGGGTTCCTTATACCTGAATTTGATCGTCATTAACTCATTGGCATACGGTGAGGCCGGTTTATTTTTTGGCTGCTGGTATTTTAGCGGATCATCGTTATTGCTGTATTCATCATTATAACCCTGAGGTACGATTTCGTAAAGCGCCGTAACGGTATGTCCCGAACCCATATCTCCGGCATCTTTCATGTCATTATTAAAATCTTCATTGTTCAACATCCGGTCTTCATAACCCAGCAATCTGTAGGACTGAACCCTTACCGGATTAAACTCCACCTGCAGTTTAACGTCTTTGGCAACCAGGTACAAGGTACTGGCAAAACCGTCTATCAATGTCCTTTTTGCTTCGCTCATGTTATCGATATAGGCATAATTACCGTTGCCTTTATCTGCCAGTATTTCCATTTTACTATCCTTCAAATTACCCATACCAACGCCCAGGATCGTAATAGGTACGTTACTGTATCTTTCGTGGATGATCAGGTTTTCCATATCCCCATCGCTTGATCGGCCAATATTAAAATCCCCATCCGTAGCCATAATAATGCGATTGTTGCCGCCGCTAATATAATTTTCACGTGCAATGGCATAAGCCATTTTTATACCTTCGGCACCGGCAGTTGAACCACCCGCCTGTAAATGATCTATAGCACCAAAGATCAGATCGCGCATATCACAAGGTGTCGATTCCAGTTGTACACCTGCCTGGCCCGAATAAGTAACTATTGCCACCCGGTCCTGGGGACGCAGCCGGGAAACCAGCATTTTCATCGCAGTTTTTACCAGTGGTAATTTATTGGGCGTGGCCATCGAGCCAGAAACGTCAAGCAGAAATACCAGATTTGAAGCGGGTAGCTGATTGTTATCGATATCGCGGGCTTTAAGGCCAACACGTACCAGCCGGTGATTTGGATTCCAGGGTGCCGATGATACTTCGGTAGTTATGGCTACGGGGTGATTTTGATTTGGCGCTGCCAGATCATATTTAAAATAGTTGATCATTTCCTCTACCCTTACTGCATTGGCCGGAGGTAATTTACCGCTATTGATAAAGCGTCGCACATTACTATAGGATGCCGGGTCAACATCTATCCCAAATGTGGATAATGGCACTTCTTTGGGGTTGTTAAAGCTATTCTCAAAAATGGGCTGATAACTCTCCATCGAATTACCGCCGCTATAAGGTTTTACTAAAAAGGGCCTTTTTTTTACCAGGTCGTACCTGTTACCGATGTTTTTTTGGGCGCTAAGGTTTGGAACATGTGAATTAATGACCGGGGCCTGATTTTGATAATCATTCAGCGATTGTCCGGTTCCTGGCTTTTTTAAGTTGTAGGGCGGACTGGCAAGCTCCATCAGCTGATTGTTATTACCGGTATCGCCTGCTGGTTTAGTTTTCTCATCGTGGGGTTTATTGATTTTAAACCGACCAGAATTTGCCTGCGTTAAGGTATTATCGTCAGGATCCAGAAAAATGTTGAGCGTGTCTGTTTTTCCAATGCTGATGCTTTTGCTTTTAAAGCCATTAAAACTAAAAACAAGTTGACTGTCTCTATTGGATATATCAATGGTGTAGATGCCCCGCTTATCGGCAAATACTCCTTCCGTATTGCTTCCATTAATTTTTACCTGAGCCCCCGGAATGGGTAATTTATCATCGCTTCCAAATACAGCTCCTGTTATATGGCGGATATCGTTGCACTTGAATGCAGTAAAGGCTGCGACTACCAAAGTGATCAATAATAACTTTTTCATTTTATTGTTTTTTATAGCAGGATGCAGTTTGGTTTCGATTTCCATAAGCGGATGAAAAATTTTAATTTGTAACCCGCAATGAAGTTTTTCAAAAGGTCGGGAAAGCCGGAAAATAGGAGCGACGAGGAGCTTTTGAACAGCTACCGCAACAGCGGTGATCTGGCTTTGCTGGGCCTGCTTTTTGAAAGATATATGCCGATGTTATATGGTGTATGCCTTAAATACCTGAAGGATGAAGAAGCCGCGAAAGACGCAGTAATGGGTATATTTGAAGAGCTGATAAGCAAAGTAAAACAACATGAGGTAAAGCAGTTCAGAAGCTGGGTATACGTTTTGGGACGCAATTTTTGTCTGATGCAAATAAGGGCCGGCAAAAATAGGGAAGAACTTAGTTTAGACGAAGTTATGGAATCGCTGCCCTTTTTGCATCCTGAAGAAAACAACCAAAAAGAAGAGGCCTTAAGTACCCTGGAAAAATGTATGCAGAAGCTAAATGAAGCACAGCGCCAAAGTGTACAACTATTTTACCTGGAAGAAAAGTGCTATAAGGAAGTGGTAGAACTTACCGGCTACAGCATGAATGATGTCAAAAGTTATTTGCAGAATGGTAGGCGAAACCTGAAAATTTGTTTGGAGAAAAATCGTGCGTAAAGACCAGCAACATATAGCCCGGATAAAAAAATACAACAGCGGCCAGCTGGACGCACGCGCCATGCATCAACTTGAGAGGGAAGCACTGGACGATCCATTCCTTGCAGATGCGCTTGAAGGATATCAATCGGCAGTTCCCGGGCAGGAGGCAAACCTTGCAGAGCTGCAGCAGCGCCTGCAATTGAGGGTTGAACCCAAAGTGCGACAAATGATCGCCTGGCGACAGTTGGCTATAGCAGCATCGATCCTGATCTTTTTTGGTATTTGTACATGGTATTTCCTTCCCACCAAAAAAGGGAATACCCTACAGCTGGTTGAAAATATAAAGCCTGCAGCACAGGATAAGCAATCCATAACGCAAACGCCGGCTGCATCAACTGATGCTACTGATGCAAAGCCTTCGGGTAGTCAGTCAATGCCCAATAATACGGCATTTGCTCCAGCCCTGAAAGCTGAAAAAGGTTTAGCAGGAGACAAAAATATATCAACTGCTTATTCAAAGCCGGTGCAGGCAGATACAGCAGTTTTAGGAGCTAAATCTGCAAGCCCTTTAAATACCGACGAACAATTAAAAAGCCCATCTTTTGCTGGTGTCGCCAAAGCAAAATCAATTGATAAACAACAATCCACTGCATCATTGAACGAAGTGGAGGTAGCTCAGGCTGATGCCAGCGCCCGGAAAAAGGCTGTACTACAGGTTGCTGCACAATCAAATAAAGCATCCCGTCAGGAAACGCTAATACAAAGCAAAGTTGATGGTGTTGTTGTAACACCTGCAAATAAAACGCTCAGCGGCACCGTTACCGGCTTGAATGGAATGCCCCTGCCCGGTGCAGTTGTAAAACTGGCGGGCAGTAATTTTGGCGTAATAACTGATGAGAAGGGCAGGTTTGTGATGCACGACGTGCCCGAAAAGGATAATATTACGGTTGGATACATTGGGTATAGTCAGAAACAGATCAGGGTAAATGGCGAAGATTCGGTCAATGTATCCCTGTCGCCTGCTAACGACTTGCGCAATACTGGTTCTATGGACTCCCATAGTACTACGGATGCACATCCCAGCGCTGGCTGGAAAGCACTTGAAAATTACCTTGCAAAAAACGCCAGCTTAGCTGATGGCCAAACCGGAAAGGTTAATCTTTCATTCTCAGTTGATGCTCAGGGGAATCTCAGTAATTTTAAAATTCTCAAAAGCCTGAGCAATGCAGCAGATCAAAAAGCCATAGACCTGCTAGTTCATGGACCTGGTTGGATAGGTAATGCCGATAGCAAGGTGCATGAAGTTAAGCTAACGGTAGAGTTCAGGTAGCGGAATCTGGTATTGTCTTAACCTGGCAACAGTTGTTAAAACCTTAAAATGGTGCAGCGATCTTATTAAACCAGGCGCAATAGCGCGAATACGCCAGCAGCTATTAATGCTGAAACCGGGATGGTTATTATCCATGCCCAGATCAGGTTAACCGTAACACCCCAGCGTACTGCCGATAAGCGCTTGGTTAGCCCGACACCGATAATAGAGCCAGTAATGGTATGTGTAGTAGATACCGGAATGCCAAAGTATTGCGTAAAAAACAAGGTGATCGCACCGGCAGTTTCGGCACTAACACCTTCCAGCGGTGTTATTTTGGTAATTCGAGAGCCCATGGTTTTAACAATTTTCCAACCACCAGACAAAGTACCAAGGGCAATAGCTGAATAGCAGGCCAACGGTATCCAGTTAGGCATCATGGCACCAGAGCCAATCACTTTTGCAGCAATAAGAGCAACGTAAATAATACCCATTACTTTTTGAGCATCATTGCCACCGTGTGCGTAGCTAAGCAGGGCCGATGATACTAATTGCATGCGTTTAAACCATTTCTCGGCGGTTGCAGGTCGCGAGTTTTTACTGAGGTGAAGCACTATTATAGTAACGATATAAGCTACTATGAGCCCTATAAGCGGGGCCAGTACGATATAGGCGATGGTGGTAAGCACTAGTTTTAAATTGATAGCCGTTATGCCATTAGCGCCCATATAGATAGCGTTGGTGATACCTGCACCAGCAAAGCCACCAATAAGGGTATGTGACGAACTGGAAGGAATACCAAACCACCAGGTGATCAGATTCCAGGTAATTGCTGCTATTAATCCGGCTAATAGTACATGCAGGGTTACAAAATGCTCGTTAACGATTTTTGATACGGTTTTGGCTACATTATGCTCTTTAACAAAAAAGAAAACAATAAAGTTGAAGGTTGCAGCCCAAAGAACCGCCTGAAAAGGTGTAAGTACCTTAGTTGAAACAATGGTTGCTATAGAGTTTGCCGCATCATGAAAACCATTGGTATAATCAAACAATAGTGCCAGGCAAATTACGAGTACGAGGGTGCTTGTTACCATGAAATCAGATCAGGCGTTTTTAACTAAAATTGACTCCATTACATTTGCTGCATCTTCGCAACGGTCGGTTGCAGTTTCAAGCGCGGCATAGATTTCTTTGTATTTGATCAGCCTGATGGCGTCGGTCTCATACAAAAACAAGTCGGCTACGGCACGATCAAAAACATAGTCGGCCTGGTTTTCTACGCTGTTGATGCGAATACATGAATCAGCAATAGCACGTACGTTTCTGATATCCTTTAGCTCGCGGATGGCTTTTTCCAGGTCGAGGCTGGCCTGTAATATCAATTCTGATAATTTGCGAATATGCTCGTTAAGGTCGTCGATACGGTATAGCAGCATGCGGTTGGCTGCGCCCTGAATATTATCTGCAACATCATCAATAGCGGTTGCCAGTGCGTGAATATCTTCGCGGTCAAACGGAGTGATAAAATTTTTCCCAAGTTCAAGGTAGATCTGATGGGTAATTTCGTCGCCTTTATTCTCCAGTTTGTCAATGTGTTTATAAAGCTCTTCACGCGTTCCGGCGTTAGTTGAATTAACGGCATCAACCAAGCTTGTGGCCATCACAACTACATTGTTTGATGCCTGTTCAAACAAAGGAAAAAATATTTTTTTGTCCTTAGGTACAAAATACTGGAAGATGCTATTCAGTGACATAATTGAAAAATGGAAGGTCGGTTAATATTCCGTTTGTTAAATTTTTGCAAAGTTAATGTTTCCAATGTTAAGTTAATGTTAACTCTTTAACACCGGAATAGGCGGGAATGGTATTCCTTGTTTAGCTTTTTGCAGCGTAAATCCGAAGGTTGAACCCAGTCCCTCGGTGCTGCGTACATTAATAGTTTGCTGATGTGCTTCAATAATATGTTTAACGATGGCAAGCCCAAGTCCGGAGCCGCCGATCTGTCTTGAACGGCTGGTGTCAGTTCTGAAAAAGCGTTCAAAAAGGCGGGGGAGGTATTTTTCTTCAATTCCGATACCATCATCCGTCACCTCTACTAAAACCTGATCATGCAGTTCAAACAAACTTACCGACGTATTGCCTTCTTCTTTTCCGTATTTGAACGAATTGTCGATCAGATTGACCAATACCTGCCGGATTTTTTCCCTGTCGGCATTTACCAGGATAGGTTCATCATATTTTTGTTTGAAAACCAATTTGATATGGTGGTCCGCTGCCTTCATTTCCAGCGATTCAAACACCTCTTTGATCAGGTCATTGATTTTAAATTTGGTATAGTTAACAGGGATCTCGCCGGTTTCCAGCTTCGATATTTCATCCAGGTCTTTAATCAGGTAACTTAGCCTGTCAACGTTTTTAGATGCTTTATCCAAAAACTGCCTTGCCATATCGGTATCTTCAAAATCATCATCTACTATCGCATCGATATAGCCCTGAATAGCGAAGAGTGGCGTTTTAAATTCGTGGGAAATATTAGAAAGAAAATCCCGCCTGAATTTTTCCTGTTTGCGCAGATCGTCAATTTCTGTCTTTTTTTGTCTGGCCCATTCAGTTACTTCCTGCTGCACGTCATTAATTGGGTCGGCACTAACTTGCTCACCCAGGGCATCGCGCAGGTCGCGGCCCAGTTTAAGGTTATGGATCAGCTTATAAATTATCTTGATCTTGGAGTAAATATACTTTTCGAGCAGCACATAAAAAGTAACAAAACTAATAGCGAGCGTTATAAAAAAGGTAACGCCAACATCATACCAGCTATGCTTAAAATAAAAATTTACTGCTGAAACCGTAATCGCTACGGCTGCCGCGTTTATAAATACCAGGACCCGTAATTTCATAACCGTAAAGTTACGATTTGCAGGCAATTACAGCTCAAACAAAGCCTTTGCTAATATTAAATTATGGTTAATTATTTACATGGCCGAACAGGCCTGACCCTCACCGGGTGGTTGTAAGGTCTATTGCAATGGTAACAGTGTTTGACATCACCAGGCTATGGCCGCCAACGCCGTAATCGGTTCGTTCAATTTGAAATTCACCTTTAAACTCGCTGATCGAGCCGGTTTCAGTATAAGTAAAAGGTATAGTAACGGTATTGGTTTTGTCTTTGATCGTCAGGCTGAAAGTTCCGGAGTACTTATTGCCACCAAGATGTTTGATCGCAATAGATTTTATGGAGATCGATGGATATTTGCTAACGTCAAAATAGCTATCACTTTTCAGGTGGTCGTTACGTGTGCCATTATCGGTATCTATCGTATTGGTTTCAACCGATGCTGTTATTGTACTGCCTGCAAGATTAGCCGGATCGAATTTAATGTCGCCTTTAAATCCGGCAAGCGTACCATCAACCGTGATGCCCAGATTTTTTATATGAAACACTACAGATGATTTGTTTACCGCCTGAGATTTAACCTGTGCAAAGCAAAAAGCATTGAATAATACAAGAAGTAATACCGGCAATAACTTTTTCATCAGCTAAATATAATTAAGCAATTTGGTAATATGACGAAAATGCGCCCGGATTATTACAAAATGGCCGGAAATTAAATTGTATTATAATTGAAAATAAAAAGCTTAAAAGTCAGAACTCCACATGCGCCCGCAAACCAAATACATTTACTGGTCCACGGTCTGCATTATAAGCCGGATGAAGGATAAACTGGTAATCGGGAGAAAGCCAGATTTTTTTCTGGAAGGCGTTGATCTTGTAATAGAGCTCGGCTATAAGTTCCGTCGAGTAATTAAGCTGACCGTCGCCAATAATAAAACCATAGCCGCCTGCCGCCAGATAAGCTCTGTGATCTGCTGAAAGTCCGTTGGCTATAAATGCAAGTCCCAATTCGTCGTCCGCCCGTTTCCAGGAGTTGCCTTTAAGTACAGCGCCGAACGAAAAAGAACGGTCGATCTCGGTAAAAAACCAGGTTTCCGTATGTCCATCGTTAAAACTTGTTTTTGCAAAAACACCGAAGTCTTTGCTGAGGTATTGCTCAGCATTTATTCCAAAGCCATATTTATGCCTGCCGTAGTGCTGCGTGCTGTCAACATCAGGTGCCGTAGGATTTTGCGCCAATGCCAATTTGTAATTACCAAACTTGCCATTGTTCAGAAAGGTAAGTATCCTGAAAGCGCCTTTATTGCCGCCTATGGTATATCGCTTTTCAAACTCGAGTGTTTGGGTATTGGCATCGGCTATTTTGGCATCCCAAACAGATTGATTTGCCTGGGTTGTAACAAGGGTTAGTGCAAAACGTAATGTCCAGTCGGGCTGTCCAAGTTCGGCGGTTGCGCCAAGAACGTAACCACGGGTATTGGCAGGGTAGTCCCAGGCCCCATTGTCCATTAATGCCCAATTCATGAATTGACTTCGTGGATCGTGACTCAGGCTATTGTTGTCGAAAAAGTCGGCCATGCCAAACTTGCCGATCACGAGCGAGAAGTAACGTTTGCTTTTTAGCCCGGCGAGTTGATTGATATCATCTTCGATCGTGTCTTTTTCGGTACCCCATTCAAAGGTTTGTTTAAGGTAAAGACGTGCAATGTAGATCTTGTTCTGTACTCCGCCTACCCTGAAAGTTTCACCATTCGGAAATCCGGCAACGCCCAGCGTTTGACTTAATCCTGCGCCGCCCGAGATCTCCGGATTAAAATAGGCTTTGGCACCTTTCCATAGTCGTGTGCCGCCAAAAAGTGTAGAAGTGATAGACGATTGTGTTTCATCTTTTACAGATAAGCTGTTTTTACCCGAATACGGAGCAATTATTGCAGGCTTATATTGGGTTATTATGGTTTGCTGAAAATGAAGGTTGCTGCGCTGTTGCTTTAAGGTATCCTGGGCAATTACGCAGTTCAATAAGGCAATCAGAAGTATAAATGTAAAAGTATATTTTTTCATAAAACGATGTAAAAGTAGTCTGGCAACATTAAGTTGATGTTAACGGGCAATAGGTAAGGTTGATACCGGACCCGATGAACTGACTGCAAACTAACGGCTTATCCGGGGTTACGACTGCCTTAAAGCCACTGATCAAATTTTTTAATGAACCACGATTTAACGGCTTGTGTAAGCAAACAATAACAAAGCAAAATACCTAGCAGCCAGGGGAAAAAAGCAAAAGGCAAGGCTTGCATTTTAAATGCTGCAGCCAGCGGCGAAAACGGTATGAAAATACCAATGGCCATAATTGCCGATGTTAAAGCAACTACCGGCGCTGTAGCCCAGCTTTGTATAAATGGTATTTTACGGGTGCGGATCATATGAACGATCAATGTTTGGGATAGCAAGCTTTCTACAAACCAGCCTGTTTGGAAAAAGGTTTGATGCTCGGGCGAATTTGCTTTGAATATGAACCACATCACCGCAAATGTTGCATAGTCAAATACCGAACTGATGGGGCCAACAAACATCATAAATTTGCTGATACCCCCTGCGTCCCATTTACGGGGAGTAACAATATAATCCTCGTCCATAAAATCCCATGGGATGGATATCTGCGACACATCATATAAGAGGTTATTGATCAGGATCTGTATCGGAAGCATAGGTAAAAATGGCAGCAAAGCACTGGCCCCCAGCATACTGAACATATTGCCAAAATTACTGCTGGCGGTCATTTTGATGTATTTGATGATATTGCCGAATGTGCGGCGGCCATAGATCACCCCTTTACGCAGTACCATCAGATCTTTTTCAAGCAGAATTATATCAGCGCTTTCTTTGGCAATATCGACTGCTGTATCTACCGAAATACCAACATCAGCATCCCGTAGCGCTGCCGCATCATTAATTCCATCGCCCATAAATCCTACGGTATGCCCTTTAGCCTGCAATACTTTCACAACCCGCGATTTTTGCAAGGGACTGAGTTTTGCCAGAATACTGATATCGTCTATCCGGCGGGACAATTCTACATCACTCATGTCTTCCAGCTCCTTGCCCAGCAGAATATTGTTGATCGGTATGCCTACATCCTTGCATATCTTTTTGGTTACAACCTCGTTATCGCCGGTTAAAACTTTAATTGAAATGCCCAGGCGGCGCAATGCCTCAATTGAAGGTTTAGCAGAGGGCTTAGCCGGATCTAAAAAGCCAATAAAGCCAGTCAGGATCATATTGCTTTCATCAGCAACTGAATAGTTTAACGGGCGCTCTTCATATTCCTTAATAGCCACAATCAGCACCCGCAAACCTTCCTCATTTAATTTAGACGATGTTTTCAGAATGGCCTGCCGCATCTTTTCATCCATCGGGATCACGTCGTCGGTGTCTATCTGCAAACTATTATCCTCGCCCGGATCAAAAGCAAAGCTACATAGGTCCAGCATTTCTTCTACCGCACCTTTACAAATAAGCAGGTGTTTGTGATTTTTTTCTTCCAATATCACCGACATTCGCCTGCGTTGAAAATCGAAGGGGATCTCATCTACTTTTTTATAGGATTCGCCTTCCTTCAGGCAGGAGTGAAACTCGACATGCTCCAATACAGCAAGGTCGAGCAAATTTTTTAAACCGGTTTGGTGATAGCTATTGAGGTAGGCCCATTTCATTACTTCGCTATCTTCCAGGCCATATACGTTCAAATGCCGTTCGAGTACAATTTTGTCCATCGTTAACGTGCCCGTTTTATCGGTACACAGTATGTCCATCGCACCGATATTCTGAATAGCATTCAGCCTTTTGACAACAACCTTGCGTTTCGACATGTTAACCGCTCCTTTAGCCAGGTTGGCGGTTACAATCATTGGCAACATTTCGGGAGTTAGTCCAACGGCGATGGAGATACCGAAAAGAAATGCCTCCAGCCAATTGTGTTTGGTAAGCCCGTTGATCAAAAACACCAGCGGCACCATAACCAGCATAAAGCGTATGAGTAACCAGCTTACACTATTAACGCCTTTATCAAAACTGGTTTCGGCCCGTTTGCCAACCAATGATTTGGAAAGAGAACCGAAATAAGTATCGCCACCTGTATTTACGACAATAGCCTGTGCTGTACCACTAACTACGTTGGTACCCATAAAGCAAACATTATTGAGTTCAAGGGGCGATTTTTTATTGGCGCCGCGATCAGCTGAATCAGTTTTTTCAACCGGCAATGCTTCACCGGTCAATATTGCCTGGCTTACAAATAAGTCTTTTGACTGAAGGATACGGACATCCGCTGGGATCATATCTCCGGCCGACAATAAAATAAGGTCGCCGGAAACTAATTTTTTGATATCGATCTCCTGTTTATCATGCCCTTCCCTTACCACAGTAGCGGTAGTTTTAACCATCGACTTCAGCTTTTCTGCAGCCTGGTTACTCCTGAATTCCTGGATAAAGCGCAGCATGGCACTTAAGAACACCATGATGCTGATTACAATAACCGTAGTATAATCCCTATCGGCAGGTGCTTTAATAATGATTACATCAGTAATGGAAGAAATAACGGCCAGTACGATCAATACCCCAATAAAAGGGTTTAAAAAGGCTTCAAAAAACTGGATATACCATTTAGGTGCTTTTTCATGGGCTACTTCATTGGGCCCATAGGTGCTCAATCTTTCCCTGACTTCATCTGCTGTAAGACCTTTATCGCTGGTTTCTAACTGTTGCAGAAAATCTGCTTTACCACTGGCTGATGCTCGTTTTATCTTTAACGTTGAAGCGCCGTCAGATTCATTGGATGAATTGCCGTTCTTTTTGGCCAGAGTTTTATAAACTGAATTGAAATTTTCTCTTTTAAGCATCGTAGTGTGATTTGCCCTGTTTTACCAGGCGGCTTAAAAGCAGACGATCCGGTTAGCAGGAGGTTAGAAGTTCTTTTAAAGTGCTACTCGGACCGGTATCCATTTTTTTAATTTTTAATTTGACGCAAAAATAAGATTTAATTTAATGCAATGGTATTGCATTGATCCTGCATTTGTCACATATTCCTTTTACCACCAATTTCATTTCGGCAGCAGAGAAACCGGCAGGTAATAAAACCTCCGGGATTCTTGAATTTGGCAGACAGAATGTCTCTTTGCAAGTGCCGCAATAAAAGTGTACATGCAGGTCGTGATGCTCCTTTTTATCGCATTCCTCAGGGCATAGCGCGTACTTGGGTACACCCGTTCCGTCTTCTATGGTATGAATCAGGCCGTTTTGCTCAAAGGTCTTTAAAGTGCGATAAATGGTTGTACGATCTGCAGGCAATAATAATTTCTCCAGATCACTCAGGCTAAGGGCATGCTGCTGTTTTAAAAGCTTGTCTAAAACCAAAACCCGCATTGCGGTAGGGTTAATTTTTTTGATGGCCAGCAATTGCGTCGTTTTACCGCTTATTTTTTCCGCTATGTCCATCACTGTATTACCATTGCTTTCGGGGCAAATCTAGGGTAAATTATCTACTTCATCATAAAACTGCTTAAGATACAGTTCCATAAAATGGTGCCGCTGTTCGGCAAGAATTTTGCCGGTTGGGGTGTTCATCTTATCTTTTAATAAGAGTAATTTTTCATAAAAATGATTGATACTGGGCGCTTGAGATGATTTATACACCTCTTTGCTCATATTTAAATTAGGACTGATCTCGGGGTTATAAATTTCTCGGCCTTTAAATCCGCCGTAACTAAATGCCCTTGCTATCCCAATAGCACCAATGGCATCCAGCCGGTCAGCATCCTGCACAATAGCTAATTCATTTGATTGAAAACTAATCTTATCAAAGCCCGATTTAAAAGATATATTTCTGATGATCTGCTGAACATGCTCAATGATCTCGGGTGCAATAGCCATTGATGTTAAAAATTCTCCGGCCAATGCCGGTCCCAATGTTTCATCTCCACCGTGAAACTTACTGTCGGCAATGTCGTGCAGTAAAGCAGCCAGTTCAGCAACCAGTAGATCACAAGGCTCTGATTTGGCTATGTGCCGGGCATTGGTTAAAACCCGCTGTATGTGCCACCAATCATGCCCACCTTCGGCATGCTGTAATGATGCCTTAACAAAAGAGACTGTTTTACTGATGATTTCGTTGTGTTCCATACGGCTATAAAATTAGATGTATTATAGCTGTATTGCATAACTTCATTACACTTTTTGCAGAACCTGCATCCGTTCAGCACCGATCAGCAGGACTGGATCAGTCTCGAGAATTTCTGCAATATGTAGTAGTCTTTCAACGGTTATGCGAGTATATCCCAATTCGATCTTACTATAGGCATTTTGCGATATGCGCAATTTGGCTGCCAGGTATTCCTGGGTATAATTCCGGTGTTCCCGGGTTTTTCTGATGTTAGCAGCTACTTGTTCGATCCTGGTATTAAGTGCATCCTTCATAATTGAAATGTTTAACTGGGTATTTAAGATCAATTACGCAAGGAAGCGCTATATGGTTTGTTTTTGCAGTATTATTTATGGTTCGTTGCTGTAAACTAAGGTTACTGCGGGCAATAAAGTGGCAAGGTTAAGCGGGATTTGATCAGTACCGGTAATAGGTTTGTGCTTTAAATAAAAGTTGTACAACGCCGCCTGATCATCCTTGCTGTCAGCACCCTTGCCATGAAACCTGATCTGGAAAGGGATGACAAAATCGTGTAATTTTTCTTTATCAGGAATGATCCACTTATGATTGGTCTTTTTCATGGCATCAATAACAGGTTGTACCAGGATGGCATCATCAGCGTAGTAGATCACCAGATTTTTCAGGTTACCCTGATCATCGGCAGAAAACTTGAATACTACCAGGCCATTTGCTTTACTGAGTATTATCCCCTGCGAAACCTTTAAGCTATCGCGAAAAAATTGAGTCATTGCTGTTTTGCCTCCCTGAAATGGGAAAGCAAGCTGCTGTTGAGCAACAGCATGGGTTGCCATAAAAAGTGAAGCTATCAATAAGATTTTTCTCATTACAATATCGTTATGCAAGGGGCGCCCTTTTAGTTCCCTCGTAAAGTTCGTATTCCAGCAAACGGCAATCTAATTTGCCATTATAAAACTCAACCCGGCGATTGGCTGCCAGACCTATTTTTTTTGCCAGGTCGGGATTGCCGGTAAATATATAGCCACGGTAACCCTTACACGTTTGTTTCATAAAATCACCAATGCGTTTGTAAGTTGCTTCCAGCTTGCTGTGCGTGCCTAAGCGTTCGCCATACTCCGGGTTAAACATTACAATGCCTTTTTCTTCCGGAACCATTGTTTCGGCAAAATCACAAACGTTAAACTCGATCAAATGTTCTACACCTGCTGTTTTTGCATTTTTTTGCGCAATGTCAACGGCATCAGCAGAAATATCGGTTGCAATGATCTTAAAGCCCAGCTGTCTCTTTGCCTGATCTTTCAGCTTTCGGCGTTCCGTAAAAAATACTTCCTCCTGATATCCGATGATATGCATAAAACCATAGTTCATGCGAAAGAAACCAGGGGTTTTATCGGTAGCAAGTAAGGCGGCTTCAATTGCCAGTGTCCCCGAACCACACATAGGGTTTACGAACGAACTGTTGCGGTCCCAGTTAGTTGCCAATATTGTTGCAGCGGCCAGCGCTTCCAGCATGGGGGCTTTGCCGGGTATTTTTCTATAGCTGTGTTTAGCCAGAGTTTCGCCCGAAGTATCGATAAATATATCGGCTCTGTCGTCCTGCCAGTAAAGGTGAACAACGGTTTTGTTCTGGTCGGCACCTGAGTTTGGCCTGATACCCTTTTTTGATTTGATGCGGTCTACTATGGCATCTTTCACCTTCACATTAGCAAAGAGCGGCGTAGTGATATGCTCATTATTTACGTTAGATGTGACCGAAAAATAACCGCTAAAATCAATCAGCTCTTCCCAGGCTATTTCTAACAGTTCGTCATATAGCTGTTTGGGGTCGGCGGCGGTAAAGCTCTTCAAAAGGTATATAACCTGACTTGCGCAACGCAGATTAAGGTTTAAGGCCACGCAGTCGTTTACTGTGCCTTTTAGCTCAACGCCAGTAGGGAATACCCTTGTGGGTTTAAAGCCAAGTTCTTCAACCTCTTTTTGCAAGTAGGGTGATAATCTCTTATTGCAGGTTATAACTATCCTGCTTTCGGTGTGGAAAACTTCCATAAATTGTTGGCGAATTTATGAATTTAACTCCCCGATTTTATGCCCTAACCATTAACTTTACACTTTTAATTTTTAAAACATATGGAAATTAAGGGCAAAGTACATGAAGTTTCGCCAACCGTACAGGTAACCGACTCATTGAAGAAGCGGGAATTGATCGTTGAATACGTAGAAAATCCGCAATACCCGGAATATTTAAAATTCGAAGCCATCCAGGATCGTTGTAATTTACTCGATAATGTTCGGGTAGGTGATGATATTGAATTGTTTTTTAACCTGCGCGGCCGCCCATGGACCGACAAAACAGGCAAAAAAACCTATTTCAACTCCTTACAATTATGGAAGATCAACGTGTTGGCAGGTGCAAATAACAATACTGCACCAGAATATGCACCACCGGTTGATCTGAGCGCAGCACCTGAAGAAGATGATTTGCCATTTTAAAAAGCTTCTACTCAATTAGGGTTAATTAATATGAAAACAAAGAGCCTCCAGTGTTGGGAGGCTTTTTTTATGGATACTGATCGGGTAATTGAAAGTTGGCTTTTGATTCGGGTTTGTGATGGGTGTAATTTCGAAATGCCGACCGGGAAGTCTAAAAGTAATCACATTCAGCATCGCTCCCTTGTTGACCCTGGCATTATCAAGCTGTTTGGTCTAGCTCAAAAACACAGCAGGTACCAGGAAGATGACGATGATAAATACCGCGAAAATTATCTCAAAGGCTGGTTTATCGAAAGCCTGTTCCATGGTAATACTTAAATTTGGTAGTTCAAAATTAACAAGCAATTCAATACCAAGTTGTTAAATGGATTTTGGCATTTGTTAAAAAGTGTTAAAAGCCCGTTGGTTTGAGCTTATTTGAAATATTTTTGTCTAAGCATGAATAAAAAGAGTTTGTTTCTGATCATAGGATTGATGGGCTTTGCACTACTTGGTGTATTGGCCATGCAATTATATTTTCTCCGGCAATCCTACCTTACCCAATCAGATATTTTCGACAGGTCTGTCAATGATGCGCTCAATACGGTGGTTTCTAAGCTTGCAAAGCAGGATGCAAATATTTTTTTGCGTCGTAAAGCTCATCTGCTAGAGTTGCAGCAACAAAAAGCAAATGCCATTTACGCAAAAAATCAGGCCCTGCCCGAAGTGCAAACTATTGAAGCAAGCAAGCCTAAAAAGCAGCTGACGCTAAGGGAGCGCAGGTTAAATGCCCTTCGTGATAGTTTACGGCAGGTAATAGCGGGCAATAAGCTGGATGAGGAGTTCTTCAATATGGCGCAATCGGGTCAGTTGATGTTGCACGTACGCTACGAGGAATACACTGATGAATTCGGGATCGTACATACCCGAATGACAGACCCAAAGATAATCCGTGAGGCCGGCAGTAAAACAGTGATTAAAAAGCCTGCCAAAATACATAAGTATGATACTGCTTACGTTGACTATATGGACCCTCAGTTTGGCAAACAAACCATACCGGTGGTGCAAATTGATCCTTTATGGCAGCGCGAACAGGATCGCAAGAAAAGCGAGCGTCAGTTTGTTGAAGTAAAAAAAATGCTTGAGGCCGATTCGATACAAAATCTTCAAAAAGGCATCAAATCTAATGTGATCGAAAACCTTGCATTCGAATATCAGAAATCAGACGAGCCTTTGGCAAAACGTTTAAACTTGTTTTGGATCGACTCGCTGCTTCAGTTTGAATTTCATAATAAGGGAATTTTTCTGCCCTATATATATCGGGTCAGTACCTTTAATTCCGATTCGTTATTATTTACGAATGTTAACTATTCAAATGGTGAAAAGCTGCGTGCCGAAGATGCCAGTGCTTACCAGGTGCCTATTTTTAGTAAGGAAGTGATCAATGATCCGGGTAAGATCAGGATCTATTTTCCGCAAAAAAATAAATTGATACTTACTAAAATGACTGCTTCAATGGCTACCTCGGCGGGGTTGTTGCTTATTTTACTGGTTAGTTTTGGCTATACCATATTTTCAATTCTGAGGCAGAAAAAAATATCGGAGATGAAAATGGATTTCATCAACAATATGACCCACGAATTTAAAACCCCTGTTTCTACCATCATGATAGCCAGTGAGGCTTTGAAGGATAAAGAGATCATGGAGGATAAAAGCAGGGTAGAGCGGCTGGCCAATATTATTTTCGAAGAAAATCAAAGATTGGGAAGCCATATCGAACGGGTGTTAAATATCGCCAGGATAGAAAAGAATGATTTCAGGCTCGACATTAAGGAGATTGATGTTAATGAGATGGTTACGACAGTTTTGGATAGCATGGCACTCAAATTGCAAAAACATCAGGTTATCGCTAAACTAAACCTGGATGCAAAGCATGCGATGATAGAGGCAGATGAACTGCATTTCTCCAATGTTTTATACAACCTGATAGATAATGCGATCAAATATAGCCCGGATACTCCCGAAATAACTATTAGTACTTTTAACAGGGATGATCAATTGGTGATACGGGTGGCAGATAAAGGAATTGGCATGAACCGCGACCAGCAAGCGCGTATATTCGAACAGTTTTACCGTATTCCCACTGGAAATCTGCACGACGTAAAAGGTTTTGGTTTGGGCTTAAGTTACGTTAATACAATCGTGAAAAAACTGAATGGTTCTATCAGCGTTAAGTCTGAAAGAGAAAAAGGCTCGGAATTTGAATTGAAATTCCACACCACATAAATTAAACAGGATGAAGAAAATATTACTGGTGGAGGATGACCCAAACCTCGGGCTGCTTTTGCAGGATTACCTGCAGCTAAAGGGTAAGTTTGATGTTATTTTATGTAAGGATGGTGAAGAAGGTTTGCGCACGTTTACCAAACACAATTTCGACTTGCTGATATTGGATGTAATGATGCCACGAAAAGATGGTTTTACCTTGGGTAAGGACATCAGGCGCATCAATGAAAAAGTACCGATTATTTTTGCGACTGCCAAGGGAATGATTGAAGACAAAACCCAGGCCTTTAATCTTGGTGGCGATGACTATATAACCAAGCCTTTTCGCATCGAGGAGCTTTTGTTACGCATTAACGCTTTATTAAAAAGGGTCAGTAATTCGGAGAAAAGCGAAGAAGAAAAGCAGACCTTGTTTAAAATAGGAAATTACCAGTTCGATTATACAACCCAACTGATAGCAATTGGCAATACCCAGCAAAAGTTGTCGACCAAGGAGGCAGAATTGTTGCGTTTGCTATGCCTGAGAAAAAATGATGTTCTTACCCGTGAAGAAGCATTACTAAATATCTGGCATGATGATAACTATTTCAATGGGCGCAGTATGGATGTTTTTTTGAGTAAGATCAGAAAATATTTAAAGGATGACCCGACGGTTGAGATCATCAATGTACACGGCAGAGGCTATAAACTGCTCATGAATTAGCGAAATTTTTCTGCCGCCTATTTAGTTGGAGTGCGCACAAACAAAACGCCGAATACAATACCAAAAATGGTATAAATAGCCGCCAATAACCAAAGTATACCGGGCTTTCCAGGGTCGTGTGCAAGGTATTTTAACAGGGCAAGGCCGCCGATCATAAAATGAGAAAGGTTTGCTGTAACCAGCGGTTTGTTATAGATACCGCCAATTACGCCATCCTTTGCCATCCAATTCAACATAGCGAATCCGAAATATAAACCTCCCATTAATTGGAGTGTTATTACAATGAATTGCTGGAACCCTAAATTCAGGTAGTTAGAAATTTCGATTGGAAAGAAAGTCAGTCCCAAACCTAACGTTGCAAGAAACAGCACGCTTGCGATCATTATAAATTTAGTATTCATGTTATTGGTTTGATTTTAAAAAGAAGTGATGATTTGATCTGTAAAACCTGCTTGTTATTTGATCTCCTCGCCAAAGTTTATAATATTTCCATTATTGTCGAGCACACTAAATTGCTTCATGCGCCAGGGTTTTATACCTAGTTTTCCATTGGGATGAACGATACCAATACGTTCGTATTGGGCATAGATATGGTCAATGCCGGTCACCCTGAGGAAACATCCGGTTGCTTTAGGAATTTCAGGGTCGTTGCAGGGCCACAAGTGAATTTGTATTTTGTCTTTTCCAAAGATGAGATAGCCATCCCAGTTAGCAACTAAGTTGAAACCCAGTTTTTCGGTGTAGAAATTTATAGTTTCATCTGCATTGAGCGAGGCTAAAATTGGGACTGCAGTTTCGATCATGACCGTTATATTTTTAACTAATTATAGATTTCAGGCGAAAAACTTGTAACAAATTTGTTAAATGGGTGCCCGGAAAATTAGCGCTAAAATAGATAAGTTTGTTAATTCATCAACGATTAACTGAACAAACCATGAAACGAAAACTACTATTTTCTACCTTATTTGCTTTTGCCATAACAGGTTCTGTTTTTGCACAGCAGGAGGGTGACCCGGCAACGCTCCAAAAAATCCGGGACGAAGGACTTAATCACTCCAAAGTGATGGAGACCGCATTTTATTTGACGGATGTTGCAGGGCCTCGCCTCGCGGGCTCGCCAGGATTAAAACGTGCACAGGATTGGGCAGTAGACCAGCTTAAAACCTGGGGACTGGTAAATGCAGCTCGCGAACCATGGGGTAAATTTGGTAAGGGTTGGGAAGTTCAGAAAAACTATGCAGCTATCACCGTTCCCTATTATCATGCTATCATAGCAATTCCTAAAGCCTGGACGCCTGGAACCAACGGTGAAATCAAAGGCGACGTGGTACTGGTTAAAATCGATACTACTGCCGATTTCGATAAATACAAAGGACAGCTGGCTGGCAAGATCGTTATATTCGACACAAAGTCAACTACCCTGGCAGGGGGCACCAGGCCAGATCTGACACGTTATACAGATGACGAACTTGATAAAATGGAGAAGGCTGTTGCACCGCCGGCAACGCCTCGCCGTAACGCAGCGCCAAATCCTCAAATGTCGCAATTTATGCGTTTGCGAGCTTTGCGTACTGCAATAAGCGCTTTTTTACAAAAGGAAAATGTTGGCCTGATACTCAGCCAGGGTCGGGGCACACAAGGCACCGTTTTTACCAGTAATGGCGCCTCATTTGCCGACACTGCTAAGGCTGTGGCACCAGAGTTGGAAACCAGCAGCGAAGATTATCTGCGCATTTTACGCCTTGTAAAAGCTGGCATCAAAGTGCAAATGGAAGCTGATATCAAAACACAATTTTTTACAGATGACTTGCAGGGATACGATGTAGTTGGTGAAATTCCGGGAACAGATAAAAAATTGAAAGAACAGTTGGTGATCATTGGTGGACACCTTGACTCATGGCACGCAGGAACCGGAGCTACCGATAATGGTGCCGGAAGTGCCGTGATGCTCGAAGCAATGCGGATACTTAAAGCTATTAATTTTAAACCAAGAAGGACGATCAGAATTTGTTTGTGGAGTTCGGAAGAACAGGGTCTGTTCGGATCGCGCTATTACGTACTCAACCATTTTGGTGATCCTAAAACGATGCAACTTAAGCCCGATCAGGCAAAAGTTTCGGCTTACTATAACCTGGATAACGGTACAGGAAAAATTCGGGGTATCTACCTGCAGGGCGATTCGGCTGCCCGGCCAATATTTAAACCCTGGTTGGAGCAATTTAAAGACCTGGGCGCCGGTACTGTTACCATCAGCAATACCGGTGGTACTGACCACCTTTCATTTGCAGCAGTTGGTATACCCGGTTTCCAGTTTATTCAGGACCCAATGGATTATGGGACTCGTACCCACCATTCAAACCAGGATACTTACGAACGCCTGGTTGAAGATGATCTGAAACAAGCAGCTACCATTGTTGCTACCTTCGTGTTTAACACTTCGCAGCGTGATGAACAGATTCCACGTTCCGAATTACCAAAAGCACAGTAATACATCAAAAAAGTATCACTTGAAAATTTTAAAAACCTCCTGAAAATGGAGGTTTTTTTATTTGCAGAAAAACTAAGGCATTAGTTGCATCTTTAAAAATAAAGTTATACTTTAGATTAGCCTGCCTTTTTAATTGATTAAACCCCAAACGACAATATAAGAAATGGAAATAAAGGAGTTAACAAGGGCTGAGGAACAGATTATGCAAGTGCTATGGCAGCTTAAAAAGGGCTTTGTAAAGGACCTGATAGATGCTTTACCTGAACCGAAACCCGCTTATAATACGGTATCAACCTTTGTAAGGATACTTGAAACCAAGGGATTTGTTGACCATATTGCTTATGGCAAAAGCCATGAGTATTTCCCAATTATCAGTAAAGAACAATATCAGGGCTTTGCGACAGACAAGCTCCTGAATGGGTATTTCGATAATTCGGTAAAACGGATGTTCTCCTTTTTTGTGAAAAAAGAAAAGATAGATCTGAAAGAAGCAGATGAGATTTTAAAGTTGATAGAACAACTCAAAGATAAATAATACCAAAACCATGATCTGGTGGCAATACTTGTTGTTGGTTAATATTTACCTCGTATTGTTTTACGGATTCTACGCCGTATTGCTACGTTCAGAAACTTTTTTTAATCTGAACAGGGCATATTTGGTAACCAGTTCGTTATTGTCATTTTTTATTCCCCTTATCCATTCCCAATGGATCAGCAGGTTATTTATTACCCAGAAAGTTCAGCAGACTATAAACGTTTACTCAAAGCCGATCTCGATTTATCAGCTCAAAACAATTGAAGAATATCATGTTTCGCCTGAGACTTTTTTGCTTATTGTTTACGGTTTAGTAGCTGGTATATTGACGCTCAGGCTAGTTAGTCAGCTGATCTCTCTCCGAAGAATGATCGATCAACCCGAAGAAACAACTGCATTTTCATTTTTTAAAAGAATTAGCCTGGGCAGTAAGCTCGAAGGCCGGGATATTATTGTTGAGCACGAAAAAGTTCATGCAAGGCAATGGCACTCTGCCGATGTAATGCTGATCGAGTTAATAGCCATTGTTAACTGGTTTAATCCAATTGTTTATCTGTATAAACGCGGGATCAAGCATATCCACGAATATATCGCCGATTTGCAGGCTGTAAGAAATGGAACAACCAAAGCTGAATACGCACTTCTTTTGTTAAGTCAGACGCTTAAAACACCAGCCAATCAACTCGTGACACCTTTTTATAATCAGAGTTTATTGAAAAGGCGTATCATGATGCTGCATAAAAATCGTTCAAAATATCGGGCTTTAGTTAAATATGGACTTTCGGCACCGCTGTTCATGCTGATGCTGGTATTGTCTTCAGCTGCAGTTTTAAAATCGCATACGGTCAGGCTATTTAACAGCAGTCCTGATGAATTGTTATTGTCGCCATCGTCTGGTATTACTACTAAAGTGAAGCAGCATGAAACGCTTGTTTCCAGGTCGATCGAACGGCCTGCCAGTATATGGGTCACATCAACCGGGCACGGATTAGCTGGTCTTAAGGGACATCAGACCCAAGGGCTGTTTGCTGATCCTATCTTCTTATCAGTTGAGCAAGAGCCCGAATTTAAAGGTGGAATGCGGAATTTTTACCAGTTTTTGGCTGCAAATCTGCAATACCCTGACGCAATGGTACGGCAGAATGTTCAGGGTAGGGTATTTATTACGATGACAGTTGAAAAAGATGGCTCCCTTTCGGGCATCAGGGCCTTGAAAGATATAGGCTTCGGCGCAGCGGAAGAAGCAATAAGGGTACTTAAATTATCGCCCAAATGGCAACCTGGATACCAAAATGGCCGCCCGGTTAGGGTACGCTATACCTTGCCTATCATTTTTAACCTGGTTAGTTTAAAAACCGAATCAGATACACTTACCAAAGTTACTTATGCCTACAAGGACATTGAACAACAACCTGTAAATAATAAAAGCATCAATAACGTAGACAGTTTGAGCAAAACAACCAGCCTGGTTAGGGCTGATGATTTTGATTTTCAAACAAATGCGCTTTATTTGCTGGATGGCAAAGTAATAGATGGTTTAAATGCTATTACGGCCGATGATATACAGAGTGTAAAAGTATTGCGTGCTATTACCAAGGAAAGCAACTATTTTACCCTTTATGGTACCAAAGCGCTAAATGGGGTTATACTGATAGAATCTAAAAAAGCTTTCAAAGCCAAAGCCGCTGCCAAACATTAAAATTAAAAAAAAAGCATTGAAAGCATGAACTGGAAACTAATTTTTCAATTGTCGGTTTTTGGCCTGATCATGGCTTTCGGCACTATTTCACTTATACCGCAGAATTTTGAGTTTTTATTTTGGCTGGTGATCTTTGCCTTTTGCGGTACAGTTATTGCCAAAGCAGCTGGTGGCCGGTATTTTTTGCATGGCTTTGTTGTTAGTCTGGTCAATAGTGTTTGGATCACATTGATACACGTTATATTTTACAGTACCTATACCGCACATCATCCTGATATAGCTAAAATGACCGAAAGTTTGCCTTTGATTAATCATCCCAGGCTATTGATGGTTTTAATGGCCCCAATTTACGGTGTGTTATTTGGTCTTATTTTAGGTTTATTTTCCTTTATTTCCGCTAAGATATTTAAAAGTAAGATAGCTGGATAACTGTTTTAAGCTACTCCTAAGGTATTATTTTACAAAGCGTATGAATTGCTTTGTAAACATTCGGAATAAAACTTAATTTAGCGCCATTAAATTAAATAGCATATGAAGCCTTTCATCTCCACTAAAGTTTATGGTTTTTTTAACTACGCCCTGGCTCTTACAATGATCTTTTCGCCATGGTTGTTTGGTTTTAAAGATCAACATGGAGCATCATTTTTATTGCCTTTGTATTTAGGCTGGCTGCAATTGATTATGGCCATATTCAGTAAACACGAGTGGGGTATTCTAAAAGTGTTCCCTGTTTCTATGCACGCTTTTATTGATGTTATCGTAGGTTCGTTTTTGTTTGCGACACCTTTTTTATATGCCTATACCGACGAAATTTTTGTACCACAATTAATTTTTGGCGCTTTATTATTCCTGCTTGGCATCTTCGTAGATGGTTCGCCTTTAACAAGTACACCTACCCATGTTTTTAAAGATGGTTTGGAAGAACATACCAGCGATGTTAACGAGCCAATGTCTCACTAAATAAACTGATTAAACCAGTATAAATTAAGAGCCCCGAATTTCGGGGCTCTTTTTGTTTCGTAATATTTCCGGCGGCAGCTTTTTGCTGATATAAAATAAAAAAGCCCTACCCCAGAAAGGGGCAGGACTCGCACACATTAACCATTATAAAACTGAACAGAAACGTCAATCTATCGGTTAGTTATCTTCAAAGGACAAGCTTTTAGCCCTTTTCACCTTTCACTTTTCGCCTTTCACCTCCCACATTCCGCAATTGGCATTCCGCACTCCGTATTACTTTCACCCTTCACCTTTCGCCTTTTATCTTTCACATTCCGCAATTGGCATTCCGCACTCCGCATTCCGTTCACCTCACTAGGAACATCCCATCGAGTTGCCGCAATTCAAACACTTATAGCAAGTGCCTGAGCGTACTGTAGTATGTCCGCAAACATTACATGAAGGCGCATCACTTTGCACACCCATGCTTAGGTCCAGACTCAGGCTCTTTTTGCTGCTGGTGCTGCCGGTATCTGCTGCAACAGTTTTTGCTGGCTGGTAAACATTGGTTTCATCAGTATTTACATCTTCATCAACAAGCTGTGGGTTGCCTGTAATAACATTTTGTTCGGTAATTACATGCACCAGGTCGCTACGGTCAAGGTATTCATAACCAAGCATCCTGAAAATATAGTCGATGATAGAGGTAGCGCTCTTAATATTAGCGTGACCGATCACCATACCAGCTGGTTCGAAACGAGTGAAAGTGAATTTCTCTACATATTCTTCCAGCGGAACACCATATTGCAAGCCTACTGAAACTGCAATTGCAAAGCAGTTCATCAATGAACGGAAAGTTGCACCTTCTTTGTGCATATCCACAAAGATCTCGCCCAAAGTTCCATCTTCGTATTCTCCCGTGCGAACGAATACCGTTTGTCCGTCGATACTTGCTTTTTGGGTATAACCGCGACGTTTGTATGGCAGGCTCTTTTTCTGAACCACGCGCGACAACTGACGCATGAAGTGCGTGTCTTTAGATTTCTCCATGATAGCTATCGCAGCTTCAAGCACTTGTTCTGGAGTAAGGTCGCTTAATTTAACGTTAGCGGCTTCGCCTAACACTTCCTCAACAGTTTCCAGTTTTTCTTCTGCATCCTCTTTTTTGTCAGACTTGGTTGATAAAGGCTGCGATAATTTACAACCATCACGGTAAAGCGCATTGGCTTTCAAACCAAGTGTCCATGACAGTTCGTAGCAATCTTTTATTTCTTCAACTTTAGCTTCGTTAGGTAAGTTGATGGTTTTTGAAATTGCGCCTGATAAGAAAGGCTGAGCAGCTGCCATCATTTTAATGTGGCCGTGTGCGTGAATATAACGCTCGCCAATTGCACCGCATTTGTTTGCGCAATCAAAAATAGGATAGTGTTCTTTTTTCAGGAATGGTGCACCTTCTATTGTCATGGTACCACAAACATATTCATTAGCCTCTGCTATTTGCTTCCTGGTAAATCCTAGTCCGCGTAACAGGTTAAAGTCGGGCGCATTGTATTGCTCAGGTGTAAAACCAATGCGTTTCAATACGTCTTCTCCAAGTGTCCAAACGTTAAATGCAAAGCCGATCTCAAATGCTGAAACAACTGCTTTTTCTAATTTTTCAAGATCAGATTCAGTCAAACCTTTAGCAATAAGGCTATCGATATTGATATGTGGAGCGTTATTTAAACTTGCAGCACCTTTGGCGTAGTTAACGATCGCGGTGATCTCATGCTCCTGATAACCGAGGTTTTGTAAAGCTTCTGGTACTGCCTGGTTGATGATCTTAAAGTAACCACCACCTGAAAGTTTTTTGAATTTAACCAGTGCAAAATCAGGCTCAATACCGGTAGTATCGCAATCCATAACAAGACCAATTGTTCCGGTTGGTGCTATAACGGTAGTTTGTGCGTTGCGGTAGCCGTGCTGCTCGCCCATTTCAACTGCTTTATCCCATGCGTTACATGCAGCAGATAACAAATAGTCAGGGCAATATTTTGGATCAATTCCCGGAGGCAATATTTCCAGGCCTTCATAATTCTCGATCGAGTTATAGGCAGCATAACGGTGGTTACGCATAACACGTAACATGTGTTTTTTATTGTCCTCATAACGGCGGAACGGACCCAGTTCGCGGGCCATTTCAGCCGAAGTAGCATAAGCAGTACCGGTCATGATAGCAGTGATAGCACCACCGATGGCACGTGCTTTATCGCTATCATAAGGAATACCATTCACCATCAGCGCTGAGCCAAGGTTAGCATAACCTAAACCTAGAGTGCGGTAATCGTATGAAAGTTGTGCAACCTCTTTTGAAGGAAATTGTGCCATCAATACAGAAATTTCCAATACGATGGTCCAGATCCGGCAGGCATGCTCAAAACCTTTTACATCAAATACGCGGGTCTCTTTATCAAAGAAGTGCGCCAGGTTGATAGAAGCAAGGTTACATGCCGTATTATCAAGGAACATATATTCCGAGCATGGGTTGGAAGCATTGATGCGACCGCCTTCAGGGCAGGTATGCCACTCGTTGATGGTGCTGTCATACTGCACGCCGGGATCGGCGCAGGCCCAGGCTGCAAATGCGATATCATCCCATAATTTCTGTGAAGAGATAGATTTTACAGTTTTACCGTTCATCCGGCCTTTAAGTTCCCAGTCTTTCCCCGAATTCAGGGCATGGAAAAATTCGTTAGGGATACGAACAGAGTTATTGGAGTTTTGTCCGGATACCGTACGGTATGCTTCACCTTCATAATCGGATGAATAGCCAGCTGCGATCAAAGCGGCAACTTTCTTTTCTTCTTCAACTTTCCAGTTTACAAAACCTTCAATTTCGGGGTGGTCAAGGTCAAGACAAACCATTTTGGCTGCCCTGCGGGTAGTACCGCCAGATTTGATTGCACCAGCTGCACGGTCACCTATTTTCAGGAACGACATCAAACCCGATGAATAACCACCACCTGATAATTTTTCGTTTTCTCCACGAATGCGGGAGAAGTTGGTACCTACACCTGATCCATATTTAAAGATACGAGCTTCGCGAACCCAAAGATCCATGATGCCGCCTTCGTTCACCAGGTCGTCCTCAACCGACAGGATGAAACAAGCATGCGGCTGCGGACGCTCGTAAGCCGAAGTAGATTTGCTGAGTACTTCGGTAACAGGATCAACATAATAATGTCCCTGCGGCTTTCCGGTAATGCCGTAAGAGGTATGCAGACCAGTATTGAACCATTGCGGAGAGTTAGGTGCGGCTAACTGACCAACGATCGTGTAAACGATCTCGTCATAAAATATTTCTGCATCTTTTGCTGACGCGAAATAGCCATAACGCATACCCCAGTCTTTCCAGCAATTGGCCATACGATGGGCCACTTGTTTAATGCTTTTTTCTGAGCCCGTAGAGCCATCGGTTTGCGGAACCCCGGCTTTACGGAAATATTTTTGGGCGAGAATGTCAGTTGCTACCTGTGACCATGAGCCAGGTACTTCAACATCCTTCATTTCAAATACCGCATCACCCGAAGGGTTGCGTATTACTGACGAACGTCTTTCATAATTAAAAAGATCGTAAACGTTCTTTCCGTCTTTGCTGAAGTGTCTCTGCACCTCCAGTCCTTTTCCGCCGGCACCGGCCATTTTTTTTGAGGAGTTCTTGCCCATTGTTATGTATCTATTATGTTATTATAGCGTTAAAAAATCCTTAGGGGTTTTTAACCAAATTTATTATTCATTATGACCCGATTCAATTTGCTTTTTTCCACACCCTGTGGAGTCAGTGCTCATTATTATTAGTTGTTTGCTTTAAATAACTGTTTAACAGCATATTGTGGCTGTGGAAAACTAAAAAATGAAAAATTTAACCAAACTTTTCGCTTAATTTTGCTATGCTTTTCAAGTTATACTGAAATGATATTTAAAACAGTAATTTCGACTTAAATATTAACTTGTTAATTAAAAAGTTTAGAAATAATTAAACCATTGGTACGTTATAGACTCATATAATTAATAACCAAAAATTACGGATATGAAGTTAGTAGGAATTTATTGGGATTATTATTTTACCCGCCGCAGCCGTTTGATAAAAAAAGCTTGTAAGGCGAGGGTGTATTAGAGGGAGTTTTTGTTGTTGGTTGTTGTACTGGTTGTAGTTGTTGTATTGGTTGAACTGGTTGTATTTGTTGAACGGCTGTAACTATAACAGTAGAATTTCGACGATATTTTCAGAAAAGCCAGGCCGGATGAAATTTATTTTTATTTCCTCGCTCGACCACCACGGCGTGAGATCAGTTTTTATTATTGTATCAATTCAAAATAAAAAATCCCGGTTTTGACCGGGATTCGATATATCATTCATGGAACCAACATTCCAACGTTCTAACATTCCAACTTTCCAACATTTCAACGTTGCAACCTTCCAACCAATTACTCTACAACCGAAACCTTCAGCATATTGGTTTTGCCCTTTTTAGTAATAGGCACTGAAGCGGTATTGATCACAACATCGCCTACTTCGATCAGGTTATTTACTTTGAGTATATTATTAACGTCGGCTATGGTTTGATCGGTGCTTTCCAGCTTGTCATAATAAAATGCTTTTACGCCCCAAACCAGGCTTAGCGCATTCAGCAGGTTTTTGTTTGATGTAAATATATAAGTGCCTGCTTTAGGGCGGTGACTTGATATTTCAAATGCAGTATAACCCGAAACTGTCATAGATACGATACCCACTGCATTGGTATGTTCAGCCAGGTAAACCGCCGAACCGCAAAGTGCATCGCTCAGGTAATTTGCCGGATCGGCCGGAAACTCCGGTTCGAGGGTTGTATTGAACGGATAACCCAGTTCTTCAACGTTCTTCACGATCTTAGCCATGGTCTCAATTACGATCAGCGGGAATTCGCCAACCGAAGTCTCACCGCTTAACATCACCGCATCAGCTCCGTCAAGAACCGAGTTGGCCACGTCGTTCACTTCCGCACGCGTAGGGCGGGGGGTAGTGATCATGGACTCGAGCATTTGTGTAGCTACGATAACAGGTTTTGAAGCCGCACGACATTTACGCACAATCATTTTTTGCAATAATGGCACTTCTTCCAGGGGCATTTCAACACCCAGATCGCCGCGGGCAACCATTACGCCATCAGTAGCAGCAATAATGCCATCAATATTATCTATGGCTTCAGGCTTTTCTATTTTAGCTATTACCCGTGCATTTTTATTGCTTTCGGCAATGATGCGTTTCAGGTCTACAATATCTTCTGTGTTACGAACAAAAGAAAGTCCGATCCATTCCACATCATTTTTTAGCGCAAATTGCAGATTTACCAGGTCTTCTTCCGTTAAACTTGGGATGGATACTTTGGTATTTGGCAGGTTAACACCTTTACGTGATGTAAGAATACCACCGTGAACTACTTCGCAAACAACAGTATCTTTTCTGTTAGTTTCAATAACACGCATCTGAATCTTGCCGTCATCCAGCAAAATAACTTCATCTGCCTGCACATCTTGTGGGAAGGTATCGTACGTTATATAGATATTATTATCATCGCCAATACATTCGTGCGTTGTAATATTGATGCGTTTGCCGTTTACCAGGTGAATACCCCCGTCTTTTACCAATCCGATGCGGATCTTTGGGCCCTGTAAATCGGCCAGAATGCCCACATTTACTTTATATTGCTCGTTGATCTCGCGAATTGTATCAATAGTTGTTTGATGATCCTCGGGTCGGCCGTGCGAAAAATTGAGTCGGCAAACATTTACACCAGCCTTGATCATGGACCATAAAACGTCCTTATTGGTTGATGCCGGCCCCATTGTTGCTACAATTTTGGTACGGTTGTAAGATAATTTCATATATACTAGGTTAAAAAAGGCTCTATATTAAAGTAACAAATTAGTGTTACAGATACACTTCTAAATTTCGGGGCTAAAATAACAGATTTTCCCGTGATTTAATTTTTTTTGGATCAATCTTTACGGCGGCAACAATTTCCTGGATCTTATTAAGCTCGGCCAGCACCTTTTCAAGTTCGTTATCGGTGATATAATTTTTGATCATAATAAAAAAATCAACTTTGCGCATTTCCGGTATCAGGTAGCCGTCTGAGCCCTTGTTTGCAATAAAATAAAAGTCGGTTTCACTGGCTTCCCAATTGTATTCATATAACGAAAAATAGGCCGGCCCTGCGCCGTTAATAAGGTGTAATTCAAGGTCGGGGCTTTTAGTAAAACCGAAATTCAGGCGTTTATTGATATAATGGCAAGTGCGGTAATCGCGCAGTGAAGTTGTTATAGCGATTAGTACAAAATCGAGATCGATCTCAAACTTTAATGTTTTCCTGTTCAAAATCACTAATTTTACCGCGTCAAAAATACGAATCGATCCTTCAGTAATAAAATATTGTTAGTTGTATTACAAAAGTTTTTAGATTTGATATTTGATAGAATTTATCTTTCTTTGCACAGAATTTTTATTAATCATTAAACCATCAAAAGTATGTCTGATATCGCTTCAAGAGTAAAAGCTATTATCGTAGAAAAATTGGGTGTTGACGAAAGTGAAGTTACACCTGAGGCTAGCTTCACCAATGATCTTGGTGCAGACTCGTTAGATACCGTGGAATTAATCATGGAATTTGAAAAAGAATTTAACGTGGCTATACCTGACGATCAGGCAGAAACTATCGGTACTGTAGGCCAGGCTATCGCTTACCTTGAAAAAAACGTTAAATAAGCTCCCCCATCTTTATTAAATGGAGTTTAAAAGAGTTGTTGTAACCGGGCTTGGGGCACTTACTCCTATTGGAAACAGCATCCCCGAATATTGGGA
>Ga0164296_1000752_pt1 | contig 37082 bp, 35 predicted proteins | sample GEODES057metaG_FD_113533 | JGI IMG/M metagenome (GOLD analysis project Ga0164296, IMG submission 113533) | Dystrophic lake water microbial communities from Trout Bog Lake, Wisconsin, USA - GEODES057 metaG | ecosystem: Environmental > Aquatic > Freshwater > Lake | place: USA: Trout Bog Lake...
ACGACTTAAGCGTACCGGAAAATATTCGTGCTAAAATGCTGAGATGGGGTTACCCGAAAGACGAGTATACCAGCACCGAACACTGGTCGCCCCAACTATACGTGCGCGAGGCCCGCCGTATGCTGGGAGCTTATGTAATGACCCAGGCAAACTGCGAAGGCAAAACAACGGTAAAGGACGGCATTGCCATGGCAGCCTATACCATGGACTCGCACAATGCCGAACGTATCGTGGTAAATGGTATGGTAAAAAACGAGGGTGATGTACAGGTTGGTGGTTTCGGGCCCTATCCTGTCTCCTTCCGTTCAATAACTCCAAAACATGTTTCAAACTTATTGGTGCCGGTATGTTTGTCGGCCAGCCATATCGCTTACGGCTCTATTCGCATGGAACCAGTATTCATGGTCTTGAGCCAAAGTGCGGCACAAGCGGCTATTTACGCCATCGATCATAAAGTTTACGTTCAAAATGTTGACGTGGATGCGATCAGGTATACCTTAAGAACCAACCCACTGGCCGACGGTAGCACGCCGGATATATTGGTTGATGACAACGATAAAGCCAGTGTAAGGACCACCGGCAAATGGCTATCAGGAAAAGATGGTTATGGCCCTTCGGTATTGATAGCCGATACGGGCAGCAAGCAGCCAAAATCAGTAATGTATTTACCGGTTATAAAAAAAGCAGGCCGTTATACCGTTTATGCCTACGCCTCTTCTGAAAATAAGACACCGGTTCGGATGGAAATATTCGATGGCAAAAACAAAAACACGGTAAATATGGACCCAGGCAAACTAAACGTAGAGGGGCAAACCAGTGGCGAATGGCTGAATATAGGAACCTATAAATTCCAGGCTGGCAAGCAGGCCTATGTGAGACTATCGACGATACAAGCTTCAGATAAGGCACAGGCAGATGCTATTTTACTGGTGCCCGAACGATGATCAAATATCGGGAATAAAGGCATAACCTGCATAATGATCATGGTGGGCAAATGTAACTGGGAAATCGGCTTCTGCGCCGTTCTTCAATAAAACTGGAAAACCAAAAATACTTTTCTCTATTTTGAATTCATCTGCAGGATACAATTCATGTAATTTATGCAATAGCATATCCCTTACGGCCAGCGACTGATCTTCGGTATCATTGGAACCGATCTTTTTAACACGCCAGCAGGTATGCGAAAAATCGTTGGTATCATTTACTACGGAGACAATATACTGTGCAGTGATGATCGATCGCGAAAAAAGGTGCTGTCCCCGGAAATTCAGCTGCGACTTGCAGACCAGCAAATCATCAAATCCAATACCTTCCATAGGCGGTTTGGCATTATTTGCGGGCAATTGCACTTCACCAATAAGCACGTTTGATGGCGAAAATACAAGGTTATGCTGGTAGCGCTGCAGACATTTATAGGCCGATTCCTTCATTGACCAGGCCAGCCAAACAAAGTGTTCAAAAGCCAGGGCTGATGCAAGCCTATCGTTGTAGAGCTGCTGTTCCTGCGCGACAATTATTTTAGAAAAAAATCGATATTGATTGGTTCTTTCGACATCAATAGCGCTCATGGCTACAATATCGTTACCAATGCCGGGCATCTATTTTTGATTTAACTTTTCCGAGATAACGTCAATGCAGCTTCCTACATTGATCATCTTATCAGCCGAATCATAATCGATCTCGATATTATATTTTGCTTCCGCATCAATAATAATATCAACCAGATTAGCTGAGTTGATCTTTAAATCGGTTATCAGGTCCGTTTGGTCGTTAATATTGGCCAGCATTTCCTTATTAGTGGTGTAAGGCGCAAAGACGCTTTTCAACTCGTTTAATATTTCTTCCCGGGTCATTATTCTTTAAGATATTTAGCAAAGAGTAAACAGGCATTCACATCGCCGAAACCAAAATTTGCTTTGGCTACCAGATTGATGTCCTTTTTTATCATGCTGGTTGGTATACATCCCTCATCAATTATTTTTAATATTTCCGGATTCGGGTCCTCTAAATTAATATTTGGATGCACAAATCCATGAATAAGTTGCAATATACATGCTACAGATTCAATTGAACCGGCTGCACTTAAACAATGACCGATCATAGACTTCACCGAATTGATCAATGGGAAATCTTTTCCACTTCGGCCCAGGGCATTGCTCCAGCTTTGAATCTCCTGCCTGTCGGCCATTGTGGCCGTCAAATGACCACTCACCAGGTCGATATCAGCCGGATCAATTCCTGCACTGGCAATAGCATCGCTGATGCAACGGATAACACCGGCTGGATTCGGAGCTGTCATTGTACCACCATTACGCTGCCCTCCCGAATTAGCCGCTCCGCCCAGCACTTCGGCATAAATTCTGGCACCTCGTGCCAGGGCAAAATCCAGATCCTCCAATATCAATGCTGCCGCACCCGACCCCGGTATAAAACCACCGGAGCTTGCACTCATAGGTCGCGATGCACGTTCAGGCTGATCGTTGAACTTACGCGACAAAACGCGCATCGAGTCAAAGGTACCGAAAATATAAGTGTCAATATGTTCACCGCTACCAACCAGCATGCGTTTTGCCAGTCCGCTTTGAATATATTCATATCCCATTAAGATAGCCTGTGTACCCGTGGCACAGGCAGTTGAATTGGTAACAACCCTATTACCAAGGCCCAGTCGACCGGATATAAAAGAAGTTACGCCGCTGTTCATGGTTTGTTCAACAATACGCGAGCCCAGTTTCTTTACTTCCTTATTATCAACTTTGTTGATCACGTTTTTAGTAGCGTCAGAATCGGGTGCGCTATTACCAAAAACACAGCCGGTATCCCAATGCGGCTCATCGGTATCAAATGACATACCCGAATCGGCCCAGGCATCAAGCGCTGCTGTAATGCCGTAGGCAATATTAGTGCCTTTAAGCCCATGGAAACTAACTTCCGAAAGGTAGTTTTTCAGGCTATCCCACTCAAATTCAGGTACGCCGGCTACATGGCAGCTCATTTGCAATTCTTCATACAAAGGCACAAAACGTATACCCGACCTCCCATTTTTTAAAGAATCTAAAAATGCGGGTAATCCAATTCCGTTAGGAGATACAACTCCCATACCTGTAACAACTACCCGTTTACCCATTTTTCAGTTCTACCTTTTTTACGATGCCGGAAAACATTCCTTTAGCAACTATATCTCCGGCACTATCGTGCATTTCAACGTAACATTTAAGCTTCCCAAACCGGAAATATTCTTTTTCAGACGTCACAATTACTTTTTGGCCGGGCAAAACCATTTTATGAAAGGAAACCTCGGTAGAGGTAAGTAACGGGAACATAGTTTCATCGGCAGTAAGGCTACCTTCATTATCTTTCATCAGCAGGTAAATTCCCAATACCACCAATCCAATTTGCGCCATGATCTCGGTGATGATCACGCCCGGCGTAACCGGGTTTCCCTCAAAATGGTCGCGGTAAAAAAATGAATCTTCACGCAAGGTATAATCGCCAATCACGCCATCGCTGCTTAGCTCAGTGATATGATCCACAAAACGAAAAGACGATTTGTAAGGCAAATGGTTTAATACTTCCTGATTCATCGGATAAAATTAATAATTAGCGACAATGTTCACCCCCATCTACATGAATTAAGGCCCCGTTTACCCAAAAAGCATCATCGGTAGTTAACAGGTACACTACTTTAGCAACATCCTCAGGTTGGGTAATGCGCCCCAGCGGGTTTCGGCTGTTGCCTATCTCAATTAATTTTTCACTGCCCGGAATCATTTTTAAAGAGGTCGTTGGGGTTATGCCAGCCTGAATAATATTGGTTTTGATGCCGAATGGGGCAAACTCAACGGCCATATATTTAGCAAGGCTTTCAAGCGATGCTTTTGCTAAAGATACAGCTGCATAGCCTTCCCAGTATTTGTGTGCTCCCTCGCTGGTAAGCCCGATAATACGCGTATCCTGATGAAACAAACCGGCTGCGAGCAGGTCACGGGTCCAGTCCAGCAAACTGTTTGACATGGCATAGGTGGTAAACTGAATATCTTCTGTTGTCAGCGCATCGTCGCCGGTCAGCGGTTTCAGGTTTCCGCGGGCGATTGAATGCAGCAACACTTTAACACAACCTTTTTTGATGCCTTCGGTTTCGAGTTTGCGCAGGGTGTCCCGCCGTGTATCCGCCGAAAGTGCATTGACGTTAAAGGGCAATATTGTAACCTGATTTTCGCTTGCAATAGCATTAAAACGACTAAGCAAAGGCTTCTCACTTATTGAAGTTTCACGGTATAACACAGCAATATTCATCCCATTTGCCGCCAGCTTTTCAGCCGAAGCAAAGCCGAAGCCGCTTGATCCGCCTAAAATAACTGCCCATAAGCCCGAAAACTGTTTGCCTGTACTCACCCTTTTTATAATTAAACTATTTTAGATTGGCTATGTCTTAACAATGGCATTTTGTTCGGATTGTTTTGATTCAAAACCGAATAAATAAAGCCTCAAAGTAAGTAAAAGTAAACAAGTTTAGGCGCAAAACTATCAGATATTATCTGGTCGGCTACTTCAAAACAAACCCGCCTGATGTCTGTTGTAGGGGTGCTTATAATTTATTATGTTTGATACCCGTAGTATGAAAAGAACCCTTTGCTTTTTATTGTTTTGCTGTTTTAACATAGGCCTGATCACTGCTATGCCTATTCAGGAAAAATTTGGAAAGGCAGCTTTTTACCAGGTGATGAAATCGGGTACCCTGGCCGAGATCGAGAACGAACTTGGCTTACTGAACACTTTACCTGCTAAAGAACGCGATGGCTATGAAGGGGCGCTGCTAATGAAGAAAGCCGACCTGATGAAAAAACCGAAAGACAGGCTTAAGTATTTTAAAGAAGGCCGCATCAAATTGGAAACTGCCCTTTTAGCTGATAATGAAAACACTGAATTCCATTTTTTGCGTTTAGCGATAGAAGAGCATGCTCCTAAAATTGTAAAGTATAAAGCAGATATTACAAAGGACAAAGATCTGGTGATCAAAAACTTTAATAACCAATCGGCAGCTGTACAACATGCTATATTAGACTACTGTTCAAATTCGAAAGTCTTGCACCGGGAAGATTTTTCGCCCCGCTCTTAGCTTGTTTCTTTAAATTGCCGCCGAATGGATAAAAAAGTTTTGGCCATCTACTATTCCCAAACCGGGCAATTTCGCCATATTATCGACTCCTTTACAGCCCCGCTCATTGCAGCTGGTGCAAGGGTTGAAAAAGTGCAGGTACAACTGGTGAACGATTTTCCCTTCCCCTGGACCGGCCGCGATTTTTATGCGGTTATGCCCGATTGTGTGTTTGAAGTGCCTGCACAATTGGTACCGATAAAGTTGGAGCAGCAGCAGTATGACCTGATCATACTCGGTTATCAGCCATGGTTTCTTTGGCCAAGTATCCCGTCTAATTCCATTTTAAATAGTCCCGAATTTAAGGCAATCGTAAAAGACACGCCGGTGGTCACTATCGGCGAGGCCCGCAACATGTGGCTCAATGCTTATGCCCGTATCCGCCAAAAGCTAAAAGATTCCGGCGCCAAACTTGTTGGCAATATTGCCCTGGTCGATAAACACGTTAATGTGGTCAGCTTTGTAACTATATTTCATTGGATGCTGGGTGGTAAAAAGGACCGCTATTTAAATTTGTTTCCCAAACCCGGGGTATCAGACGAAGATATTGCCCATGCTAGCGTTTACGGCGCAACTGTTGCAGCACGACTCGCTGAAAATAATTGGGAGAACCTGCAAACAGAACTTTTATCACAAAAAGCTGTTATAGTAAAATACCCGCTGATGCTACTCGAAACCACCGCAATACCAACCTATGTAAAATGGGCAAAGTTTATCAATAACCGTGCATATCCCGGTCCCTGGCTGGTGGCATTTAAGTATTATATTTATGTCGCACTGTTTCTTGGTGCGCCCGTTCTTCTTACCTTAGACGCTTTATTTATCAAGCCGTTTTCATCTAAAAAAAACAAATTAAAAACAGAAAATTTTTTACAAGTCAACCAATAACATGTCTGCTACCCAGGTTTATATAAATTCAACTGCTAAATATTTCCCAAATAATCCCGTTTCAAATAACGAAATGGAAGAGTACCTCGGCTACATCGATGGCCGGCCATCAAAATCAAGGAAGATCGTTTTACGCAACAATGGTATCGTAAACCGTTATTATGCCCTTGACAAAAACCACAAGTCGACCCATACCAATGCTCAAATGACTGCCCTGGCAGTAAAGGAGTTATATAAAAACAAACCCGAACTACTTGAGGAGATAGAATTATTAGCCTGCGGCACTTCATCACCCGACCAGGTGATGCCCAGCCACGGTGTAATGGCACATGGCTGGTTACCCGAACTGGGCGCCATAGAAGTAGTATCGCCGGCAGGCGTTTGCTGTGCAGGAATGCACGCCCTGAAATATGCTTACCTGGCGATCAAATCAGGTGAGGTTAAAACAGCAGTGGCTACCGGCTCCGAAAGGTTTTCGGGACTGCTGGTTTCGGATGTTTTTGAAGAGGAGGCCCAAAAGTTGAAAGAGATGGAAGAGAACCCTTTTATTGCTTTTCAAAAGGATTTTCTGCGTTGGATGCTTTCCGATGGTGCTTCGGCATTTCACTTATCAGACAAACCCAATACAGAAGGCCTAAGCCTGAGAATTGAATGGATAGAAGGCGCTTCCTTTGCACACGAAATGGACACCTGCATGTACATGGGTGGCGAAAAACAGGAAGATGGCTCACTCAAGGGCTTTATGGACTATACCCCCGATGAGATCAAAAATAAATCCATCTTCAGCATTAAACAGGATATTACCTTGCTCAGCGAGAATATTGTGCACCTTGGTGGTAAAAAGATCAAAGAGATCTTTGACAAAAGAGGGCTTAAGAATACCGATGTGGATTATTTTCTTCCCCATATTTCCAGCGATTTCTTCCGTTCGAAGATTTATGAACTGGTTGAATTTTACGGTGGCGGCATCCCTTACGAAAAATGGTTCATCAACCTTTATACCGTAGGCAATGTTGGCGCAGCTTCGATATACCTGATGATCGACGAATTATTCAACAGCGGACGCTTAAAAAAAGGCGAAAAGTTATTATTGCTGGTGCCTGAAAGTGCACGCTTCTCGTATATGTATGCATTGCTGACTGTTTGTTAGGCTAATTATTAAGACTTGATCGTGTCTCATAAATCGCTTTAATCCCACAATCGTGTCCTATGAAGAAGGAACAGGTACCACAGGATCTTGGGCCATTAGGTAAAATAACCAAAGAGGTTTGCTACGCGACCGATAGTTCGGGTAAATACACCACCCAGCTAAGTACGGGATGGGAAGTAAAGAAAGAAGCCCTTGATGTTGCCTGGCAGGACGTGGAAGCACGTGTCGCCAATGCAAAGCAAAAAGTATTGAATGGTGAAGCCAGCCCGGTTTTGTTCTTTATGGAATACCGCTTGATGGACGCGGGCATATTGTCTGATTATACAGGCTTTTGGAGATGGCGGATCAAAAGGCATTTAAAGCCGGAAGTGTTTAAAAAACTATCAGAAAAGAAGCTGCAAAAATATGCTGATGCTTTTAACACCAGCGTAGCCGATCTAAAAACCATGACCGTACATGAAGCTTGATTTTGAACACCAGCAGTCGGCTCACTGCGAATCGGGTGTAACAAGCAGCCTGTTACGCAAATCTTCGGGAGGAAAAATAACCGAACCCCTGGCATTTGGTATAGGCGCAGGATTATTTTTCTGTTATATCCCCCTCATCAAAATAAATAACGGTCCGGCCATTGCTTTCCGAACCTTTCCGGGTTTGATATTTAAGCGTACTTGCAATGCTTTAGGTATTCCGGTGGTCAGGCAAAAATTCAGCTCCAAAGAAAAAGCCGAAGCGGCGCTAATGCAGTGCCTTGAGCATGGACAGCCTGCAGGCTGCCAGGTGGGCGTTTATTACTTGTCGTATTTCCCCCGCGAATACCGTTTTCATTTTAATGCACACAATCTGATCGTTTTTGGAAAGGAGGATGATCAATACCTCATCAGCGACCCGGTTATGGAAACGGTAACCCAGCTCAGCAGCTACGAACTGGAACGTGTTCGTTTTGCCAAAGGTGCCCTTGCCCCTAAAGGACAAATTTATTACCCCGGCGATGTTGCAACGATCAGCGATGAGCAGATCAGGAAAGCGATCATTAAGGGTATCAAAAATAATGTGAACCAGATGCTGCGTATCCCGGGCAATTTTGCCGGTGTAAAAGGCATTGCCTACACCGGTAAAAAGATCAAAAGATGGCGCGATAAACTTGGGCTGCAAAAAGCAGGTTCGTACCTGGCACAACTGGTACGAATGCAGGAAGAAATTGGTACAGGAGGTGGTGGATTTCGTTATATTTATGCAGCATTTTTGCAGGAAGGCTTTGCCTATACCCACCAAGAAGAATTGCTGGATATTTCGAAACTTTTTACGGAGGCCGGCGACCTTTGGCGGACAGCCGCGGTGCATGCGGCAGGTATCTATAAAGGCCGATTGGGGAGCCAGGCCGATTTCGACCAGATGGGCGATTACCTGATACAAGTAGCTGACCTGGAAAAAAATGCATTTTTAGCTTTGAAGCAGATCAAATGGTAGACGACGTTTTAGCAATAAATATCGAGAATCTGGGTTTCCATTACCCTGGAAACGATGGCGTTACCTTTTCGGGGCTAAACCTGAAAGTAAAAATGGGCCAGCGGTTTGGATTGTTCGGTCCCAATGGCGCCGGAAAAACTACCCTGCTTAGTTTAATGACCGGTTTGATTGGTCCGCTTGAAGGCAAAGTTGAATTACTGGGGCTTAACGTGGCTAAACATAATAATGAGGTTAATCGCCTGTTTGGCTTTGTACCACAGGACTTTTCATTTTATCAGGAACTGAGCCCGGTAGAAAACCTTGCTTTTTTTGGTGCCTGGGCAGGATTGAACCGGCATCAGATCAAAACTAAAACCGATGAACTCTTGCACATCCTCGGACTTGACGGCGTAAGAAACAAGCAGGTGGGCAAGTTTTCGGGCGGGATGAAGCGCAGGGTAAACCTTGCCATCGGAGTGATCCATAACCCACAGATTTTGATCCTGGATGAACCGACGGTTGGTGTAGACGTGCAAACCCGACATGCCATCATCAGCTACCTGCATGAGTTGAATAAAAACGGCACAACGCTGATCTATACTTCGCATCAGCTAAGCGAAGCGGAAGGTTTATGCGAAGAGGTGGCCCTGATAGACAGCGGCGAGATCATTGCACAGAATGATCTGGAAGCTTTATTGATCGAACATAAAAAGGAAAGCCTGGAAGGTTTATTCCTTGAACTAACCGGAAAAGAATACCGCAACGATGTATAAACTTTGGGCAACATTAGTGAAAGATTTCAGGGTGCTGTGGCGCGATGGCGTTGGGCTGGCCCTGATGTTTGTGATGCCTATTACACTGGTAGTGGTGATAACGGATATTCAAAACAGCACCTTTCAACTGATCAACAAAAACAAACTGCCTATCCTTTTATGCAACCGCGATACCGGTGCTTCCGGCGGGCAACTGGTTGAGGCGATTGAAAAGATCGGGATGTTCTCGGTAGTACAATTACCACAAAACCAGGATGAGAAAACCATCGGCGACTCTTTGCGGAAAAAAGACGCATTGATGAGTGTAGTGATTCCAGCTGATTTTACCCGGAAAGTATCAGCAAAATCAAAAAACACAGCGGGCAAGGCCTTGACCAGTTTTGGTTTGCAGGCCGATTCATCGGCGCAAAAAGACCTGGGCGAGATCGACCCGCTAACGCTTTATTATAACCCGGTTTTACAAGAGTCTTTACGTTTATCTGTTAAGGGCGCCCTGCAAAGTGCACTGCAATTGGTAGAAAGCCGGCAAACCCTGCGTACCCTTTATTTTGATATCAACGAAAAACCCCTGCCCGCCGACCTGGAGGGTCAGATGCTGAACAATAAAGCCCGGATCAATGATATTGCCGTTTCTATCAATGGTTCAACCAAACCACCCAATGCCGCACAGCATAATGTACCTGCATGGACCATTTTTGCCATGTTCTTCATCATCATGTCGCTGGGTGGCAGTGTGGTTCGGGAAAAAGAAAGCGGCAGCCTGATCCGCCTTAAAACTTTGCCAACCAGCTATCTGGTGGGTATGCTTTCCAAGCAGATCACTTATATCATAGTTACGTTTATACAGGCCGCAGTTATTTTCTCTTTGGGTATATGGCTATTCCCCCATATCAATTTGCCGGGGCTCGAATTACCTCACGATCTTTTTGGATTGTTCATCGTAACCCTGCTTACGGGCTGGTGCGCGGTAAGTTTTGCCATTTGCGTGGGCGCATTTTCAGAAACCCACCAGCAGAATAACGGCTTTGGAGCAATTGCTATCGTGATACTGGCGGCCATCGGTGGTTTAATGGTACCTACCTTTTCCATGGATACTTCATTGAAAGCCATCGCTAATTTCTCCCCGATGCATTGGTGCCTCGAGGCCTATTATGGTTTATTCCTGCAAAATGGTACATTGAGTGATGTGGTAAGTTATCTGATACCACTGGTTTTAATAACTTTGGCCTTTCAACTGCTTGCCCTTTGGGGATTGCGGAGAAAGAATCTGATCTAACAAGACACGATTGAGTGATTTAAAAGATTTCTTGTAGATTTTTTGAGACAAGCGATTTAAAAAATTATAATTACGAATGGACACTACCGAACTGAAAGAAAAACTAAAAAGCCAGATCATATTATTTCTGAACCTGACCGATTTTAGTCCTGCTGATATTAAAGATGATGAGCCACTGTTTGGCGATGGACTTGGTCTTGATTCTATCGACTCCCTCGAACTTATCGTATTGTTAAAACGCGAATACGGTATCGATATCAAAGACCCTAAAGAGGGCCGCAAAGTTTTGACAGACGTGAATACGATGGTTGCATATATTCAGGAGCATGGGAAAATTGCAGGTTAGTGATTGGTTAACCTGTGGTTAGTTAACTGTTGATCGGTGTCAGGAAATAACAAATGTTCCTTGCAATTTAAAATAGACTGTTGTTTCGGCCGACAGTTTTGCAGTTACAAATAGCTCACCTTCTTCCTTTATTTGATAATTAATTTCCAATTCAATCTCCTCAATACCGGGTTCTATCAACGACAAAAATTTGAGGTGTTCGGCTTTGCGCAGCAGTAAATGGGTATCGAAAGCGCCCTCCAGGATATCTTTTACCAATTGCAGCATAGATGCGCCAGGCACCACCGGATGGCCGGGGAAATGCCCTTTCAACAGCGCGGCATCTTCATTGATTCCAAGTTGCACCCGGATCGTATGATCGGTTTGGCTGATCTGCCTGATCAGAAAAAGCTCGGAATTAGATGCGGACATAGGCAAATTTAAACAGCATCAAGCAACATCAGCGAATGATACTTGTTTTGATAGTGATTATAGAGTAATATTTTTTTAGGCTTTAGATTTGGGGCTGCCCGTTGTAACACAACCTCGGGTACACTGCCATTTTTGAGGATATTGGCAGCAAGCCATAACCCGAATGAATTAGCTACCGGGTATTCGCCGCAAAGGTGCTTATAGTTAGCAATCGGGTGTTCCGGAAAAATAGCTGAGATCACTTGCTGATAAATCGCATCGTTCCGGGTATCGCCGTTTTTACCGGTGATGAGCAGGTCTATATCTACCGGCTGAAGATCATGCGCCTTTAGCAAAGCAATAATGCTTTGTTCTATATTCTCAGGTTTGAAAAGGATTTTAAGTGCACTCAGTTCTGCAAGGTTAGCCGGATCGGCCTTATCGCTTAACAGGAAAAAAGCAGCACCTTCTCCACCTATGGTACCAGCAGATACCGTTTGCATCAATGCTAAATTGGATACCGGCCAGCGCTTATAAAGACCCAAACGGGTAAGTACTTTAAAACTAGTATCAACCATTTCTTCGGTACCGCCAACAAGAATATTGTCGGCTTCCTGTTCATTCAATAGCATGATGGCATCCAGCAGAGCATGTTCAAAGGATACACCTTTATGAACAAAAGTATTGTTGTAGGCATGGCATTTCAGCATCAGTGCTATCTGCGCAGCCACGGTATTGTGGGTCGACTGGATAAAAGCCGTTGGTGGCAGCATCTCTTCATTGCCTTCCACAATTCGGGTCAAAAAGGTAATGGTATCCTCCATACAACCAAAGGCCGTACCGGTAATGATGGCGCCCGGCATATCCACTTCGGCCTCTTTCAAACATTCACTGGCTGCTGCAACACCCCTTTTGATCACGTGGCTCATCCGCCTGATCAGCTTAGGGTCGATATATTCTTTAAAGTCGGGTTCGATCACCGGTAGGCGGGTGCCGGTATATTCGATCACCTCGTTTAAAAAACCTGCTTGCTTAAAAGTTTTTTGCGCTGATATACTGGCAGCAGAACGGATATAAACTTTCATATCAGGCAACAGAAAAAATTAATGAGGTACAATTACCGCCAAATCCAAACGAATTAGAGAGTACATGCTTTACCGGCTGATCTTTCAAAAAGCTGGTCACCGGTGCAAATGGCAGATCACTGATCGGCGTACTGAATCTGAGATTTGGGTATATGATCTGGTTTTTAATAGCCATCACTGAAAAAACAGCTTCAATCCCCCCGCTGGCACCCAGCGTATGCCCGGTATAGGATTTGGTCGAACTCATGGGTGGATAATAAGGATCAAATACACGTTTTATAGCAGTACCTTCCGCACTGTCGTTATTGGGTGTTCCGGTACCATGCAGGTTAATATAACTGATATCGGCAGGCTGCAGTCCGGCTTTTGCCAGGGCACCCTTCATGGCCATAAAAGAACCTGTTCCATCGGGCGATGAGGCGGTTTGATGAAAAGCATCGTTACTGTTATTGTAGCCGCTAAGGATACAATAAGCCTCCTTTTTGAGCGAGTGTTTCACTCTTTCAGATACCAGCACCAGGTATCCTGCACCCTCGCCAAGGTTCAGGCCAGCACGGTTTTCGTCAAATGGTTTGCAAAACTCTTTATCGAGTATCATCAGCGTATTAAAGCCGTTGAGCGTAAATTTTGTCAGCGAATCGGCACCGCCGGCTATAACCACATCGGCCAGATCGTTTTTGATAAGCCGGGCTCCATGAAATATAGCATTGGCAGATGATGAACATGCCGTACTAATGGTAGTTACGATATCATGGATACCCAGCTGACTGGCCACGATCTCGGTGATACTACCACATTCATGTTCATGTACATGGCGCAGTTTACCTTTGTTGTTATCGGCTAAAAAATCGACAAAAAAATCTTCGCTCTGGTCCATGCCACCTACGGTATTGGCGGAAACAAAACCAACACGCAATTGCTCAAGCGCAGGTATAGCAGCATCGTCCAGAGCTTGTTTGGCAGCAACACTGCTTAACAGTGACGTGCGACTACTATTTTCCGGAAGTCCGGTTAGTGCGATCAATTCGTCATTAGTCAGTTTTACCTCAGCAACCGGCAGTTCACCCTTGTGGATAGTATCAAGTTTACTTATTTCCCCCATACCGGCTTCTTCGCGCTCGAATGCAGCCATATGCTCCTCTACATTATTTCCGATACTTGAAATAACCCCTAATCCGACTATATAAACTGCTGAACTCATATTAATTGTAAACTCTTGCCATGCATCTGATGCCTTGATCTTTACTGTTTATCTACGTCGATACGTTAAAAACGGATGCTACCTTTTCGGTGTTAAATTCAAAAGCCAAACCTTCGGCCCTCTTTTCTACCAAATATAGTACTGCTTTAAAATCCCCTGCCATAAAATCTACCCAGCCACAGATACAGGCATCCAAAATATCATTATCCAGCAAATAATTAACCTGCTGAACGATAAAATTTGCGTCAAATTTTTCCTGAATATAAAAAGTATGCTCGCCCTTAAACCCGTGACGGATACAAATTTCTCCGATGACGATGTTCGGCAATGTGTATACGAACAAAGAAGGACTGGCAATTTCTTTGACCGATTGCCAATACCTGATATCATCATCCAGACTCGAGTTCTTGTTAGCCAATACTAAGCCAACGCGTTCGGCCTGGTAGGCTGCCTGTTTAAAATCATCGGTTAATAAAAGTTCTGCAGCAAGCCAGCCCAGTTTTGCCAGGTTATCCATTTTATAAAACTTCGGATAATTAAAGCCAAAATGCTGATATAACGAAAGCAGGAAAGCAGCTCCTTCTGAACCGTCACCATCAAAAAGCAGTTTTCCGTCTTTATGAACGAAGCCATTGCTGATACTTGAAGTGTTGGTTATAAAATGCGTTGCCGACAAAATTTTGATCCTTTGCTCCAAAAATAACCGATTATTTGCCAAAAACCACAGCAGCATTACACCCGCCGAAACCAGAGGCTGTCTTGATCAGGCTTTTTGCCCGAACCTGCGTTTGCTGTGCGATCACATTTACCGGTCTGCTCACACCAATTTCTTCAAATCCGGGAGTGGCCAGAAAAAGGCCCTCTTTAAGTGATTGAATCGAAATCACCGACTCGATCAAACCTGCAGCACCAAGGGTATGACCGTAATAACCTTTCAGGCTATTCAGGGGTACAATTTCCAAACCGGCCAAAGCAATAGCATTGGCCTCCATTTCATCGTTATAAGGTGTGGCGGTTCCGTGTGCCGATATGAAATCAATCTCCCCCGCCGATAGATTGGCGTCTTTCAGGGCAACTTCAATAGCATTTGCCAATTCCTGCCCTGTTCTTGATGGGCCCGAGATGTGGTTAGCGTCGTTGCTTATCCCGGCCCCCAATAGTCTAACATTGCCCTCATGCTTTTTATCGGTCGATAAAATGATGGTTGCTGCGCCTTCACCCAAATTAAGACCGTCGCGGTTTTTATCAAAGGGGCGGCATGGTTGTTTACTTAATGCCTGAAATGTTTGAAAGCCTGATAAAATAAATTCTGATATCAGATCGGCCCCAACAATTACCGCATGTTCATATTGCCCGGTTCGAAGCAGGCGCATGCCGGTGGTAACTGCAACCACGCCCGACACACATGCATTAGAAACAACAATAGGTTGATCCCTGAAGCCAAAATGCTTAGCCACCAGATTCGCGGAACCTGATAAGCCTATCCTTTCCTGCAAAGCAGGACTCAGTGCCTCAGTTTCAAGCAGGCCGATATTTCCTTTGGTAGAAGAAATTATCAGTACTGTATTATCGTCAGTGCATGAAATCCCGCTGCGGTCAAGCGCATCCTTTACGGACACGATCATTAATTGTTCAAATTTTGTATAGCCGGAACTGCCAATTAAAAATTCGGTTGGTTCAAATAGAGCCGCAAAATATTGTCCGGATTTGTTGTGATACTCTTTTAGCGCTGTAGAATTTTGCTTAAGCCGCGCAAAGTTTTCCGCTGTAGTTTTTCCCAGCGGTGTAAATACGTTATCCGCGATCACATAAACATTCCGCATGCCCATTATCCTTCGCTTTTAACCACTACCTTCATTTCGCATTTAGCAAGCAGCCTGTTGTTCAACCAAACCTCGCCTGCCAATACAGATATCCCTAAAACCTGGGTTTGCACGCTAATACTGGTAATGATCTCATCGCCAGATTCTGGAAGCATGAATACTTCAAAATTATTGACAGCACCAATATAACCGACGGCCACCGGCTTGCCTTCGGTACGGGCAACATAACCTGCCCGAAGAGCTGCTGTTTGCGCTATATTCTCCATCAACCCCGCCTCCTGAAATTGTTCTTCTTTCACAAAAACATTGTCGGCTTCAATCTTAAAACTACTTCTGGTAAGTTCTTCGTTACTCTCCAGTAATTTGCCCACCATTACAAATGGAGGTTTTTGCGGAATGAGGTCGATGATATACTCAAGAGGAAGTGCCATATCAGGTATAAAGTCCTCCGTTAATGGACAGTACCTGCCCGGTGATGTAGGCTGAGTCTTTAGATGCAAAAAAAACAGCCGCATGTGCAACCTCTTCCGGTAAACCAAAGCGCTTTGCTGGTATCAGGGCTTTTAGTTCTTTTTCATCGAGCCCCTCAGTCATATCGGTTTTGATAAAGCCGGGTGCAAGTGCATTTACCGTGATACCCTGTCGTGCAACTTCCTGTGCCAATGCTTTGGTTGCACCAATAACGCCGGCTTTTGCGGCCGAATAATTAGTCTGTCCCGCCAATCCTTTGATACCCGACAGCGAAACTACGTTGATGATGCGCCCATATTTTCGGGTGATCATACCATGTAAAACAAGGCGGGTCACGTAAAAGAAACTATCCAGGTTGGTATTGATCACGTCGGTCCATTGATCTTCTTCCATCCAGGCCAACAGGCTGTCGTTGCGGATACCGGCGTTGTTAACCAAAACTTCGATCTCTTTTTCGGGATTGGCTTCTATCCAGCCGCCTAATATTTCCTGGATCTTTACTTTATCCGAAACATCAAATGGTAATAGTTCGCCATCGCCACCCGCATGCCTGATTGCCTCCAACGTATGCTGTGCTTCGCTGAGGTTGCTCTTATAATTGATGAGGACCTGGTAACCTAATGAGGCCATTTTGAGGGCAATGGCTTTGCCAATACCCCTTGATCCGCCGGTTACCAGTGCATATTTCATTTTGTAGCAAAATTAAATTTATCCGTATTCTCCAGAAAGTCTTTTACCAGGGCAATTTCTTTATACCGGGCTCTATCCTCCACAAATTTCGGGAATATCTGCCTTGCTGTGTCATACAATGATTTGGATACCGATGACAGACCGTCCTGGCATTCAAGATAATCAATAGCCTGCAAAATAGTTACCAGGTGGATGGCCAATACTTCGAATGAATTATCGATAACCCGTTTGGTCATCAATGCCGCATTGCAGCCCATGCTTACAATATCCTGATTATCGTTATTGTTAGGGATACTATGCACATACATCGGGAAAGAAAGCGTTTGGTTTTCGGCTACAGTTGAAGTTGCGGTAAACTGCATACCCTGCATGCCAAAATTGAAGCCTAAAACGCCCAGGTTCACAAAAGGCGGCAATTTCTGGTTCAGTTTATTGTTAAGCAGATAGTTGAGCTGTCTTTCGCTCAGCATCGAGAGTTTGGTAATAGCGATCTTAAGCTTGTCCATTTCGAGCGAAACATAGTCGCCGTGGAAATTGCCTCCATGGAAAATATTATGATTCAGGTGATCGATCACCGGGTTGTCGTTAACAGAATTAAGTTCATTGACCAGTACTTCGCCAGCCTGTGTAATGGTATCCAGTATCGGTCCCAGAACCTGTGTTACGCAGCGTAAAGAATAATATTCCTGCACTTTATCTTCAAACACTTCCTGGTCGAGATTATCCGGATTATAGAGATGTTCAGAACGGTCGCGGATCAGTTTGCTGTCTTTCAAAATTTCGCGCATCATACCGGCAATGGCGTTTTGTCCTTGATGATGCTTAACAATATTGAGTTCGTAAGAATAATGATCTCCAAAAGCCTGCACCACCTCATTGATCATGGCCGAGAACAAAACCGACCAGTTCAATAATTTTTTTGCCTGGATGATATTCAGCAGGCCAATGCCAGTCATGGCCGAGGTGCCATTTATTACAGCCAGCCCTTCGCGAATATGTATCGAAAGTGGTTTCAGATCAAAGCGGCTGAAAATTTCAGCGGTTGGGTATACCCCATCCTCAAACTGCACTTCGCCCTCGCCTATCAGCACCAAACCTAAATGGGCCAGCTGCACCAGGTCGCCGCTGGCGCCAACGCCACCATGCTCGTAGATACAGGGGCAAATATCACGGTTGATCATGTCGCGCAGCAGTTCTGTCAGTTCGGTATGAACGCCCGAGTGGGCTTTCATAAAACTATTCAGGCGGCTAACCATTAATGCCCGGGATAATTGCGCCGGCAATAATTTACCGCTGCCCGATGAATGACTGCGGATAAGGTTATACTGTAACTGCAGAATATTTTCTTCGCTTACCTTGTACTGAGCCATAGGCCCAAAACCGGTATTGATTCCGTAAATAAGCTTATTAGATGAAAATTGCTTTAAAAATTCAAAGCTATGCTTAACCTGTTCCTGCGTATTATGATCAAGGATAAGTTCCTTGTGTTTGATGACCAGTTCAGCAAAATCGTCGAGAGAAAGTGTGCTTTGTCCAATTTGTATCATGGGCAAAATATAATGTTTAACAGGTGTAGAAATAATGCGCTAAAGTAGGAAAATTAGTAGGAAGTCGGTAAAAGTCGGGAAGTCCGGACCAAATTATAGAATCACAGATTTGTACTGATTGCGCTGATTACACAGATGTTGGTAAAACGCTACGCTGAAAGTTTACGTACGGTGTCTTTCGGACTTTCGGACTAAAAAATCTACCTCCGGTCAATAAATTTGATTGGTTTGCGGCTTGACTCGTTGAATTGAATTTTTTGTATCTCTTCGGCACTTACATATTTTATATGCGGACTTACGCGAAGCCGGGCCTGCAGGTAGGCGCGAATCCGGTGATCACATTCTTCGCTTACTTCTGCCGGAACAACGTATAGCGATACCTGGTCGAGGCCGATCTCGTTGGCATAAACCTCCACAACAAAATCCAAAATTTCGTCGCGTTCACTCAAAATATCAAACAAAGCAGGAGGGTAAAGCGTGGTACCTTTAAATTTGATCATTTGCTTCTTGCGTCCCATTAATGAGGTTAAACGCAGCGTGGTACGGCCACAGGTACATGGCTCATCCACATACATACAAATGTCGCCTGTTTTATAACGGATCAGCGGCATGCCTTCCACACCCAGCGTAGTTATGGTTACCTCTCCGGGGGTGTTCGGATCCACAGATTGGTCATTGTCATCGAGCAATTCAACTATAACCAGTTCGGGCTGATGGTGTCCGCCTTTACCTGCAGAACATTCGGTAAATGCGGTTTGCATTTCGGTTGAAGCATAGGTTGAATAAAGTTTGATATCCCATGATTCGGTGATCTTTCTCCCTAAAATATTAAGCGAAAAATCAGGGTTCCGAATATTCTCACCGATACAGATCGCTTTTTTCACCGAGGTGTTATTGATATCGATATTATTCTCCTTGGCAAAGTTGATCAGTTTCAAAATAAAAGAAGGCACAGCTACGATGGCCGTGGGCTTCAGTCGCTGTATAGTTTCCCATTGCAAAGAAGGCACACCGGGCCCAAGGCGTATGATGCCCGCACCAATTTTGCGAATGCCCGAATAATAGGCGATACCCGCCATAAATTGCCGGTCGAGGGTAAGCATCAATTGGTAAATATCTTCTTTGGTACCATCGGCACACAGAAATGAATGGTATTCGTTATTCGCCAAACGATCGAGATCGTTTTCTGTTAAGGCAATGGTAACTGGTCCGCCTAAAGTTCCGGATGTTGAGGTATATTCAACAATATCTTCGGCGGTTACACATAGGAAATCATTATTTCTTTTTTGCAGATCGTCTTTTTCGGTAGTAGGTATGCGGGTCAGATCGGCCAGCGTTTTTATCGAGTCAATATTGATCTGATGCTGTTCAAATAGTTCGCGGTAATAAGGCGAGCGCAATGATACATAACGCAATAGCTCCTGCAATTTTTCTTCCTGCATCAAAGTTATTCGGTCATCCTGCTGATATATTTGCCTGGTATCTGCCATTACTTTGCTAAATTGGGCATATTGTTGCTTTCAAATGTAGTAAAAATGATCAATGCATATCAGCCGCCTGAAACCAGTCGGCTTATTTATTACAACCGATACATCGATAATATCGTATATCAGATCATGGGAAAAAGCAAAGGTTTATTATTCGTATTGGGATTTCTGTTTTTAAGCGTAGTTGCTAGGGCTGCCGATACTACCCGGTATCGCGACCAGCTTTTTGCTGATGTGAAAATTACTTCAAATATCAATTATGATACAAACCCAAAAGATGCAAAAGCATACCTGGCAGATATTTATCAACCTGCCGGCGACCAGGCAAACAACCGACCTCTGATCATATGGATGCATGGCGGTGCATTTAAATTTGGCAGCAAGGATGCCAAAAGTATACAGCTTTGGTGCAATACTTTCGCAAGGCGCGGCTACGTGTGTGCAGCCATCAACTACCGTTTAAGTAAAAAGAATCCGCTTTTGCACCATGACGAGTTATTAAAGGGCTGCTATAACGGGATGATTGATGCCAAAAAAGCCATTCAATTCTTCCGCGAGAACGCTTCAAAATATGGCATCGACCCGGAAAGGATCATTCTGGCCGGCAACTCAGCCGGCGGGATGATCGCTGTTCAAACCGCCTTTGTATCGAACGCCGGCTTTGTAAAAACAGCTGCACTGGCACCCGAATTGGAGGGCGCACAATCCAATGACCTGCCGCATATTGCAGCAGTAGTAAACTTATGGGGAGCCATATTTAACCGCGACTGGCTTAAAAATGCCAGTGTACCCATTGTATGTATCCTGGGCGACAAAGACGGGATAGTACCGCCCACACACCGAAATAATTCGCTATTCGGTGGAATAGATATACATACTACAGCCGATTCGATCCATCTGACCAACGAACTAAAAGTATATCAAGGCTATTCGCACGAACTCGAAAAACACTTCAATCCCTTTTTTATGCCGCACGATGGCACCGAACAGCGTTGGCTGGATGCCGGCGAATTTATAGCGGCTTTCCTTTATAAAAATGTAATCCTCTCAAAAATTAACTAACGTATCGCTTTCGATATTTGATCCATGCAAACCTTCTGCTTTATCATTTGTTGCAGGTAAAACTGCATAATAAATACAAAATGAAAATTAACACCAATTGGAAATTCCTTTGCCTGCTAACCATCATTACACTTGGTATGGCAACAGCTGTGGCAGCCGCACCTTTACAGGAAAGACACCGCAGGCACCGTCATTATAAACATCACAGGCTGCCGCCGCCCCATCGTCCGCGTTTGGTAGTACACCTGCCTCCTCCGCCACCGCCGCCACCGAGACCCTGATTATTGGTAACAATTTATTGTCGCATAAACCGTTAAAGATTTTTAATAGTAGCTTAGCATCATAAATTAAAAATCATGAAATCCAGTAAGATCTTTATAGCAGCGCTGGGTATATTCAGCCTGCAATTAACAACTGCATCTGCAGCAAAGCCTGCTGTTGTTAGCGCGCAAACAAAGCTATCAGAAAGCACTGCCGCTGCACCGCAAAAAACGGAACATCATCATCGTCATCATATGCGTCACCGTCCGCATCGGCATAAAAAATAACAGCTTGAAACAAAAAGGCTCCCCGGTTTTCGGGGAGCCTTTTTTTATGCGTTATACATTTCGCTGTAATACTCGTCAGCCATCCTGCCCGCCTCAAAAGCCGGACTGACATCTTTGGCGGCCTGCTTGATGATAGCAACCCATTTTTTAGGATCATTGTAATAGGTTGGCCTGATGGTATTTTCAAGGATATCTAACAAGCTGGCAGCTTCTATATGGTCCTTTTCAGGATATTGTATTTGATCGTCTGCTGGAGGAATAACAAAGGCGTTTTCATTGTCTTTGGCAAATTCAGGCACCCATCCGTCAGGTAAGGAAAAATTGATACTGGCGTTCATTGCTGAAGTCATACCACTGGTACCCGAGGCTTCGCGGTACATGCGTGGATTATTCAGCCAAACGTCCGATCCTTTTTTCAGAATTGCCGACAGGCCTAATTCATATCCGGTCAATACAGCACAATTAGCAAATGGCCATACTTTGTGGATCAAATGGTTGAACTGGCTGATAGCACCATAGTCTTCCGGATAAGGTTTACCTGCCCAGATCAACTGTATCGGCATTTCACTGTTGTATACCAGCCGGATAAACCGATCCCAATCATAGGTCATCAGGTCGGCCCTTTTATATTCGGCGAAACGACGGGCCCATACTATGGTTAAAACATCCGGGTCAAAAAGCTTACCGCACTGATTTGCTACGAGTTTAAAGAGCTTCTTTTTAAGCTCTTTTTTACGTTTGATGATGGCATCATCATCATTATTTGCAAAAGCAATCTCCAGTTTTTCGTCTTTCCAATAGGTCTTATTTTGTGCATTGGTGATCGATGATATCTCGCAGATACCCGGGTTCTGACTCCACATATCTCGCGAAACCTCGCCATGCAGCTTAGAAACGCCATTCGCTTTTTTGGCGAATTTTAAGGCCGCCAGGGTATAATTGAGTGAAAAGGCATCAGTATCCAATATCCTTCTTACCTCGTCTACCGGTGTGCCATAAAAAAACGACATCTTTTCTAACAGGTCAACCCGATGCTCCTCGTTACCGGCGGCTTCGGGCGTATGTGTCGTGAAAACCACATGTTTCCTTACCTCTACCATGCTCTTGTATTTTTGATAGAGGTAAAAATTGAGGGGCAGGGAATGCCCTTCATTCATATGATAAATATCAATATTCAACCCTAATTTGTCAATCAGCATAGCGCCACCTATACCCAGGATAATGGATTGGGCTATGCGGGTCGACTCGGTTGAATCATATAATTTATAGCTGATGGAACGCGACTGCTCATCGTTCTCGTTCAGGTTGGTGGTCAGTAAAAAAATTGGTGCCGACCCAAATACTTTTGGCCGCAACAGAAAAGCCCTAACCCAAACCGGCGAATCGTGTACAGGTACAACAAACATGATACCGGTATCTTCCAGAAACGAATACCCTTTTTCAATAAAAGTTGGTTTCATGTCGGCATTCAAATCCCGCCATTGGTCGTAATAACCGTATTTCCAGAGCATACCAATGCCTATTACGTTTTGTTTCAGCTCATAAGCGCTGCGCATATGCGATCCTGCAAGGAAGCCAAGGCCCCCGCTATAGATCTTTAAGGCCTGGTCAATTGCAAACTCCATACTGAAGTAGGCTACTGATTTTTTATATTTTGGATCGGGTTCATACCCGAAAATTTCGTCTCTTGTCATGTATCAATTTTTTTGAAATATAGTAAAAGTCGGATTATTGGTTTCAAAGAAAATAATTTTTAGCGACCTGATGCCCAAAAAATGGCATTGCTGAATATCCTTTTATAAACAACATCATCAAACAAAACTGGCGAGTGTCCCATAAAAATATAGATGTTTCGTGCCTTTACATGCTCGTTGGACCAGATAACCGGGTGATCGCCCATTTTTACAGGAGAGTTTGGTTGATAGGTTTTTTCATCAACACTGGCCAAAACATGCACGCCCGGCCGCGGACTTTTATCATAGGTATAAAACTCTTCCTGTTTTACGGTAAAGGATGCTGGTACTCCATGCATGACCGGGTGCCGGGTATCTTCAACATTAACCTGTGCCTGCACAAAGGTGGCGATATAATCTTTCCAGCGAATTGCACCCATAAATCCACTGAACCAATCCCACATAGCATAGCCATCAAATTCGCCAAGCAGACTGGCATGATGAAAGCCTATCCAACCGCCACCACCTTCTTCAATATATTTGATAAATGCTGCAGCAGCTTTGGGTTCCCATCCATAAGGAGGGTAATCGAGCTGAATGAACAGCTGGTAATTTTGCAGTAGTGAATCGTTGATTTTTTTTGTATCCTGAAAATAATCGACCTGGAAATTACTGTCGGCTGCCAATTTATTCAGCCATTGCTTTGCTGCACTTGAATAAGCGACGTGATGTCCCCCGTTCTCGTACAAAACCAGCGCCCGAAACCTGGAAGCATGCTGCTGAGCAAAACCATGCAGCCAAAAGGCCGAAAACAACAGGAATAAACTACTGATCTTCTTCATGGTAAGTGCCATCAAAGGTAGAATTTTGATCAATAACAGCTCTAACATCCTAAATAATTTGAAACGCTGTTGTATTCCACGAAAAACAATATTTTTATAGGCTATGCCTGCACCATCGCTTAACAAAAAGATGCGTCTGTTGCCGCTTATTGCGGTTATTTTCTTTACCGTATCGGGCGGGCCCTACGGACTTGAACCACTATTAAAATATGCGGGTGGGCATGGCATATTGCTCGTTTTGCTGATAACACCTATTTTATGGGATATCCCCGCCATTTTCACCGTGCTCGAACTGAATAGCATGATGCCCGTTGAAGGTGGCTATTACCGATGGGTGAAACATGCACTGGGTACCCGGTGGGGCTTTTTTGAGGGCTGGTGGACCTGGCTCTATACCTTTTGCGATCTGGCAATTTACCCCGTTTATATTGTCACCTATGCTACTTTTTTCTTCCCGGGCATTGGAGCTTATAAAATTGAGTTGTGCCTTTTTATTATCTGGATCTCGGCTGCGCTGAATTTCTTTGGCATAAATCCTGTTGGCCGTATATCCATATTATTAGGGATAGTTGTACTCATCCCGCTCATATTGTTGATCGGACACTTTTTTCATCAAGATCATGCACCTATTGTATTGCCTTCACCGTCACTTAAGGGAATAACTTTTCCCTCGCTTGGTATGGCCATGTATATCGTAATGTGGAATTGCCTGGGCTGGGACAATGTTACCACCTATGCCGGCGAAGTAGAAAAACCGGTACGTTCTTATATGATCTCGATATTTACCGCATTCGCCATGGTTGTGGTCATCTACCTGCTGATCATGATCACTGCACAACAGTCACATATAGATCCGAACGTACTTGAACAGGAGGGATTTCCAGCACTTGGAGTTCTGATTGGCGGAAAATGGCTTGGTACTCTAATAGCTATTGGCGGTATGGCCAGTTATCTGGGTATTTATACTTCAGTTTTGTTATCTGTTTCGCGTGTCCCCAAGGTTATGGCTGATGATAAACTATTGCCGCGATGGTTTGATAAACTGCATCCCAAATATCAAACGCCTTACATTTCTATTTTGACCTGCTCGCTTGTGGTAAGTGGTATGGTACTTTGGAAATTTGAAGAACTGATCGTTATTGATGTTATTGTTTATGGTGCCGGTTTATTTTTGGAATATATTGCCCTGATTCGCCTGCGGGTAATTGAGCCCGATCGGCACAGACCCTTCCGTATCAGGTTGCCTCTGGCTGCTTTATGTGTTTTGCTTATTCTGCCTGCCAGTGTCTATGTTATCGCATTGTCGGGCGCCCTAAGTTCGGGCGAGGGGGGCGCAAAACCTGCATTTTTTGCCATCGGCCTATTGGCTACTGCGCAAATTGGCTGGTGGTTGATCCGCTTGAAAGAAAAGAAACAGGCAAGCAGAATCAAAGGAAACCAGTCAAAGGCTGGCTTTGCAAAACATTAGCTGGCAAGTTTGTAATAAAACCTTTGTTAATTCTCGCTTTTTATATTAATTGTCATTTATACAATTTATTTTTAATTTTAGCGAACCAATTAACCAGCCATGAAAAAATATAGATCGGGATCGAAAACCTTAATGCTGCTGATACTTGTAATTTCTGCTTTTGCAGTTAGGGCACAAGGCCGACGCACCGGCAAGCCGGGGCAGGCTTTTGAAGTTCAAATTACGCCCTATAAAACTACGATGAAGGCCGATGGACGGGATACCGTTCTTATTGCCGTAAAGATCATAGACAATGAGGGCAATACCGTAAATAATGCCAATAACCTGGTCAGCTTTACTGCAGTAGGTAAAGGAAAGATCATCCGAATCAGCAGTGCTGATGGGCAAACCCTGAAGGCCCCGGTCAACGGGCAATGGCAATTACCCGCATATCATGGCGAATGCGAAGTGATCCTGCAAACTACTACAGCAAGGGGAGCGATCCGCTTCGAAGCAAAATCGGATAGTTTATGGACAGGCTCAACGGATATTGAAGCCGTTTGGCCCGGTACCGCACACCCGGTTACCCGGGTTAATTATATACCCCAAAAAGTAAAGGGGAAGATTTTAGGAGCTGATATCTCTTTTTTACCCGAACTGGAAGATAAGGGCATCCGGTTCTCAGATAATGGGATACCAAAAGATGCGATACAAATTTTAAAAGAACATGGCTTCAATTACATCCGCCTTCGTATTTTCAATGATCCGGCGGCAACAGCCGGATATGCGCCAGGCAAAGGCTTTTGCGACCTGGAGCATACTAAAGCGATGGCAAAACGGATCAAAGCGGCCGGGCTGAAGCTTTTGCTCGACTTTCATTACAGTGATACCTGGGCCGACCCAGGCAAACAATTTAAACCCGCAGACTGGTCAGGAGAAGATTTTAATAGTTTAAAGCAATCCGTTTATGATTTTACACTGAAGGTTATGCGCCAACTTAAGGATCAGGGCACTGCACCAGATATGGTGCAAGTTGGTAACGAGATCAATCATGGTATGTTATGGCCCGATGGTAATATCAATAACCTCGATAGTCTGTCGCAATTAATTTATGCCGGCATTAAAGGAGTTAAAGCGATCAATGCCCATACACCCATAATGCTGCATATCGCTTTGGGCGGTCAGAATACTGAATCGCGATTTTTTCTTGATGCGATGGCTGCTCGCAAAGTACCGTTTGATGTTATCGGCCTTTCCTATTACCCCAAATGGCATGGCACACTGGCCGACCTGAAAAATAACATGGCCGACCTTGCTTCGCGTTACCCCCAACAAGTGATGGTTGCCGAATATACCCTACTGAAACGCGAAGTAAACGACATAGCGTTTACCGTTCCGGGAGGTAAAGGCCTCGGGACTTTTATATGGGAACCGCTGAGCACCTGGGAACAATTTTTTGATGCCGATGGCAAAACCAACAAGCTGATCAATGTTTATCTGGATATAGCTGGAAAATATGGAATTCAGTAGTTGAGGCACTGGTACAAATGTGCATAGAGCGTATATAAATGATATTTTACTGCAAATAGGTACAAGGTAGGGGCAAACTTAATTTTATCAAAAGTGTTAATCCATTGTATTAATACCGTACAATGAAATTAACCTATATATCCACCTACCCACCGCGTGAATGTGGCCTTGCTACCTTTAACAGGAGCCTGATCAATGCTATCAACTTAAATTTTGGTGATAAGCAACCACAGACAACCGTAGTTGCCATTAACGCCGATTCAAGCGATGAATTGGTCTATCCACCGGAAGTTAAAATGGTGATCAGGCAACAGGTAATTGAGGATTATACCGAGGTTGCTGAAAGGATAAATGCAAGTAACTGCGATGCCTGTATTTTGCAGCATGAGTTCGGCATTTATGGTGGCAATGATGGCATTTATGTGCTCTCACTCATCAGGCAATTAGCAAAACCGTTGATCGCTATACTGCATACAGTTTTGGAACGGCCTTCCTACCAGCAAAAGATCATTCTGCAAAGCATAGCCCGAAAATCGGACAAGATCGTAGTAATGGGAAAGACTGCCATAAAGCTGCTCATAAACATTTACGGCGTTCCGCGAAAAAAAATAAGCTATATTGAACATGGTGCCCCCAATCTGGAGGCCCCGGTGATAAACCCGGTAAAGCGGGATATCTTGTTCAGGGATCGCAAAACGCTATTGACATTCGGGCTTATCAGTCGCAATAAAGGACTCGAAACTGTGATTCAGGCTTTACCAAAAATTGTTGAGCGTCATCCTGATGTCCTGTATGTAGTTTTAGGAGCGACACACCCGGGGATAGTTAAAAAATCGGGAGAAGAGTATAGAGAATACCTGATAGCCCTTGCCGAAAAACTCGGCGTAAGTAAAAACATTGCTTTTGTGAATCGCTTTGTTAGCGAAGAAGACCTGATCAATTACCTTTCGGCTGCGGATATTTATGTGTCACCTTACCTGCATGAAGCACAGATCACCAGCGGAACTTTGGCTTATGCCGTAGGTGCAGGTTCGGCCATAGTTGCTACACCCTACTGGCATGCTAAAGAGATATTAGATAATGGCAGGGGTAGACTTTTTGATTTCAAAGATGAATCGGCACTGGCTAACATCGTTATTGAATTATTGGACGATGAAGAAAAGTTGCTTGTTATCAAAAATAAAGCATATCAATACGGACTTGGGTTAAGATGGCCGGCTATAGGCAAAAATTATATAGATGTGATCAGGGAAGTGATCGACAACCCGGATCAGGGAGAACGATTGTTGAGCAGGATCACCGATCCGGAGTTGATGCCTGAGTTCAGCCTTGATTATGTACAGTTTCTGACCAATGATATAGGTATTATCCAGCATGCTAAATATGGCATACCAAACTGGAAAGAAGGGTATTGCATAGATGATAACTCGAGAGCCCTTTTAATGGCCTTGATGGCACACCAGTTGGGTTATGACGAAGCACTGGAGCTGATGCCGGCCTACTTAAGCTTTATCCTTTATATGCAAACTGAAGATGGCAACTTCAGGAATTTTTTAGACTATAAACACGAATACCTCGACAAAAAAGGCTCGGAAGATGCATTTGGCCGAACAATTTGGGCACTTGGTTACCTGGTCAGGTTTGCGCACAATAATTCGGGCAGCAGGTTCGGAGAGGACCTATTTCGCAAAGCCCTGCCCAATTTTAAAAATCTGAGCCATTTACGCGGTATCAGTAATACGATCATAGGACTTACCTATTATTTGAAAGAACATCCTTCAGATAAAGAATCTATTGACGCATTGAACCACCTTACAGGTGTTTTGGTCAACGCCTATGAACGGTCGAGCAGTAAGCGATGGCGATGGTTTGAAGAATACCTTACCTACGACAATGCGATTTTACCTCTGGCGCTAATGCATTCGGTTGAACTTACCCGGGATACGAATACGCTTAACATTGCTTTGGAATCAATGCGCTTTCTGGAGAATGCTACATTGGGTGCAAGTTACTTTAACCCGGTTGGCAATGATGGCTGGTACTCGGTTGATGGCAAACTACCCTCATACGATCAGCAGGCTATAGATAGCATGGCCATGGTATTGATGTATGCTCAGGCACATCGCTTAACTAACGATACCCAATACCTGGAAAAACAATTCTTTGTGTACTCCTGGTTCCTTGGCGAAAACTCACTTTGCGTGCCGGTATATGACCGCGAGACCAAGGGCTGTTGCGATGGTTTGAATCCTGTTGGCATTAACCTGAACCAGGGAGCCGAAAGCACGCTGGCTTATCTGATTTCACACCTGGCAGTTTTGCAATCATTTAAGAGCAGCAAGATCAATATATACAAGCAGGCCGATCATCAGCAAACCATCTTAAAATAAAACCAGGCATCAGGGCCTGGCATCAGCCTTTATTTTATCCAAAAGTGCATTCAGATCGATCGTAGCAAAGGATGACGAATAGTCGGACAAACCGTAGGGCAACAACAGCTTTCCGTTATTGAGTATCCCTCCGCATGAGTAAACTACGTTGGGAACATACCCTTCACGTTCATCCATTGTCGGAGCCAATAAAGGTTCTCTCAGGCGACCTATTTCTATCGACGGATCATCCAGGTCGAATAAGCCTGCTCCTAAAACATATTTACGCATGGGGCCCACACCATGCGTAACAATCAGCCAGCCATCCGGAGTTTCGATTGGTGATCCGCAATTGCCTAATTGTACAAACTCCCAGGGATAGATAGGCTTTTGCAGCAATTTAGGATTTTCCCACAGATTGATATCATTGGAGTACATTAAATAGTTATTGCATCCGTCAACCCGCGAAAGCATGGCGTATTTACCCTGGATCTTCCGCGGAAAAAGCGCTAAGCCTTTATTTTTGGCACCAGCGCCATGCAGGGGTCGTATACCAAAATCATAAAAGTCTTTGGTTTGCAAAAGTTTCGGCATAATCAGCGCTCCATCAAAAGCAGTATAGGTTGCATAATAAACCACCGAGCCATCGTCGTCTACAAAGCGAACAAACCGGGCATCCTCAACTCCTTTTCGTTCCAGTTCTGACAGGGGAAATATGACGCGATCGGAAATATCAGTATCGAGCGAAAAGCTGATATTACTGTAGGAGTCTGAAAGCCAAAGTACCTTTTCGAGCTCGGTTTTTACGGTGTCATCAGGCTCGCAATTCTGCATATCAATAACAACACGCTGAAGCGTATCGTAATCAAACTTATCTTTCATTCTTGCCTTTAAAGCTTTTACTACTTTTTTATCGATCCGTGCAGTAACGATCTTCTCAAAAAACAACTCCTTTTCAAATGGTGTATCATGTATCATTTCCGCCTCATCAACATAATTTCCTACAGGCAAAATATTGATGTTATTGTCTTTGTCGATAATAGCTCGCCGGAAAGCTATAGAAGAAATATGGCCCTCGCCTACCGCCCTGAAACTGATAATAATGCGCTTTTGCCCAACTTCAAGGTCCATCTGATCGGGGTCCTCCACCATCGATGGGTTAAAAAACGCCGCTGATTCGATCGAGTATTCATGCGTAAAATATGATCCCAGCAAAAGGCGCTGCCAGTGGTTCAAATCGTTCAAATGAATACCCATGCTATCGGTAAAAGGCTTAAGACGGTTACAATTGCGATACAAAATGCGCGTTATATTTCGATGCCTTTTTGAAAATTCCTGCAATAAGGGCGACACCAGGTCAAATACTTCCTCGTGGCTCAATTGAAGAACCCGGGCTATCAGATCTTTGCCCCTTTGCTCCCCATTAAAAAAATACCTCGCTATAACTCGTTTGGAATCAGGAAATACTTTGACTGCGTGACGTTCGACATGGATTCGCATAAAAAATTATTAAGTAAGTATTTAAATTGCCGGTAACCGGAATGGGGCTTTATCAGTTACACCTAAACAAAGTAGAAGTGAACACATTTAATTAGATGGCCGCGGGCATTATCATTTACCGGTTTCGTGTTCGGTGTCTTCGATATAATAGATGCTGCCAATATATATCCCGTTTTCTACGGCCAGCTTTAGTTTGGTACTTTCTAATATCTCTTTATGTCCAGACTCGCCCGAAGGCAATGAAAGGTAATAGATCACATTGTCGGTCTCGTTATTAAAAAATTTATAGCGCTTTGGTTCCGTGATCATTTTGCTGATTTTTAAATGAATTCCCTATCGGTTTGGCAAAAAATATGGATAGACTACCAGTGTCTATACCTATAAATTACAATCGAAAATGGAATATGTTCTGCTTGTCAATTGATTTAGAACGGTCAAGCCTAATAAGCCAAAAATGTTAATGAAAAAGCAAAATAAGGCTTAATTGGAAAGGTAGTTTAAGGTAGCTAATAGCAAGTGTTGCGAAAAACGAATGGAATAATTGCCATGATCGGCAAAAAATTTTGAAAATTTGGATGCCTTACCTATCAGCGTAGATAAGGCATCCAGATAACTGTTGAATCAGGGATCATTGCAGGCTAAGCCACTTCTTACGCACCAATAATTGCTGCGCAGTAGCCTGATCCAATGCTTCAATTTTGTATTTTACCTGGTTCTTTTTTAACAAAGTTACGGGTAAAGATAGCGGCAAACCGTCGCGCAAAACCGAAATGATGACTTTATCGCCCGGCTTTTTTGTACTTATTACAGCATTCAGGTCGGTCACCTTAACGGAATCGATAGCGGTAATTTCGTCATTCACATTGATACCGTCTATCCAGGCAGCGCTGTTACGGGCAACCGAACTAACCAATAGCTTTCCGTTATTGGATGCAATACCCACTCCTAAAGCTGCATCATTATTACCTGCAAGTTCGTCTGTAAGGTGATAACCAGCCAGGTTAAGGTATTTTTCGTAATCAACATCATCAAGGCCGTTAACGTATTTGGCATAGATATCATCAAGAGATTTACCTGCAAACTTTTCAACTCCGGCTTTAAATTCGGCATCGGTATAACCCCTGCTTTTGCCTTTGTAATAGGTTTCGTACATATAACGCATCACGTCATCCAGACTATATTTACCTTTTGATTCGTGGATGATCTCCAGGTCAAAAAGCAATGCTATGATCGAACCTTTATTGTAGTAAGAAATTGTAACATTATTGGTATTCTCATTGGGGCGGTAAAGTTTGATCCAGGCATCAAAACTGGCCTCGGCCAATGATTGTACCCTCGAACCCGGCGCATTCTGCACATAATTTATATCAGCAGCCAGGGCTTCCAGGTAAGTTTGCGGCGGATAAAGCTGGGTGCGGCGAACTACAATGTCCTGATAATAGGCCGTGAAGCCTTCGGCTATCCAAAGGTTGGTCGTATAGTTTTCGTTATCATAATCAAACGGACCGAGGGCAATAGGCCGAAGTCGTTTTACATTCCACAAATGAAAATGCTCGTGCGCAACCAGCTCCAGAAAGCCCTGGTAACCTTTGTCGCTGGCATAGTTATCGCGCGATGCCCCTAAAACGCAGGAGCTCAGGTGCTCAAGGCCGCCTCCGCCACGTGAGGTATTGTGAACAATAAACACATACCGCTTGTTGGGGTTTTCGCCATATATGGCAACTTCATGCCGAATGATATTTGCCAGGTCAGTTTTCAGACGCTCAGGATCATAATTACCGCCACCACTCATGGCAATTTGGTAATGCACCCCATCTACATTAAAATCAATCACATCCTGTGTGCCTATTTCAATCGGCGAATCGAACAAAATGTCGTAATCGGGTGATTGCAGGGTAAACGGATCTCCATTTACTGGCTCAAGGCTGGTTGAAACCTTGGTCCAACCTTTATAAGGCACAATGTGTAAGGTAGAGGGCTGATGGAGCAATCCATCCGGATACATAAATATGCTGGTACTTGACAAAAACGCATGGGCGGCATCGATATAGCTGGTACGTACCGATAACTCAAAAGCGTAAACCTTGTATTTAACGGTAATTGACGAATGGTTTTCAGTATTAATGCGCCAGGTGTTCCTGCGTACCTTTTCCGAACTGATGGCTTTGCCTGCTGATGTGGCAGAAAATGCCTCGACATTTTTGGCGAATTCCCGCACCAGATACGAACCGGGTGTCCACACCGGCATTTTCAGATCGACAAATTTTTGATCGAGGCCGGTAATATTCATCTCCACTTCGGCGTAATGTGCCTGCGCCTCGGGGAAAGTAACTGTATAGGATATTTTAATATTATTTGCGGGTTTGCCGGAGGCTGAGCTCATGGTATAAAAGATTAAACAAAAAATTGCGGCCAGGATTCTTGATTTCATAGGGGCAATTTAAAAAATTAAAGAAAGTATTTGACTGTAACCCTAAAAAATGGGTGTAAAATGGTCGATACATGAATAAAATGTCAATTCAAACATTTGAGACAAAACAAATAAAAAACCAACACAGTTCGTTTTTATTTTTAGAAAAGCTATTTTTGAAGTGAATGTCAAATCGTTATAATACCTGCTTGCTGATCGATGACAATTACATTGATAATTTCGTCACGCGGCGTATCCTGGAAGGAAGCAACTTTGCCGACCATGTAGTGGTTAGTCAATCAGCTACCGAAGCCATCCAATTGCTGCAGTCGGGAAGTGTAAAACCCGATGTTATTTTCCTGGATATCCGTATGCCTTTGATGGGTGGATTCGAATTTTTACAGGAATACGAAAAACTTGATATTGCAGGAAAATCGAATATTAAGATTTTTATGCTTTCGTCGTCACTCGACCCAGCCGATATGAAAAAGTCGGTCAACAATAAATTCATTACCCAGTTTATACATAAACCGCTTACACAAAAAGCGCTTGATGAGATAAATTCATGATATTAGTTGCTGACAGCGGCTCGTCAAAAACCGACTGGCTGCTTGCTGTACCCGGAAAAGACCCTATCCCATTCAGAACAGGTGGACTGAACCCCTACTTCCTTACCGAAAAGGAAATGGTTAAAATTTTGCATGACCAGGGTGCCGAAATGGTAAAATATGCAAATGATATTGACGAGATCTACTTTTTTGGGGCAGGTTGCTCCAGTCCAGACAGGCACGAGATCGTATCCAATGCCGTTAGTCATTTATTTCCCAAAGCCTATATCAGTGTTGACAGCGATCTGTTAGGTGGAGCCTATGCTACCTGCGGATATGAAAAGGGTTTGTGCTGCGTATTGGGTACCGGTTCAAATATATCCTATTTCGATGGTGAAGATATCCATGCAGGCAAACACGGGCTTGGCTATATTTTAGGTGATGAAGGCTCGGGCTCCTGGTTTGGAAAGGCGTTGATCACCGACTACCTCTACGGTAATATGCCCGATGAAATTGCTAAACAGTTCAGCGCAGAATACCCTATCGACAAGGAAGCAGTTATCAATAACGTTTATCAAAAGCCAGGCGGGAATTTTTATCTCGCCTCATTCGCGAAATTTTTAGGGAAGATCAGGGATACGGTATATGGTCAGAATTTATTGGCGCAAGGATTTCTCGAATTTTTAGAAACTAATATCAAATCTTATCCTCAATACCATAAATACAAGTGCCACTTCGTTGGTTCAATGGCCTATGTTTTTGCAGATGAACTAACGCGCCTTTGCGAAAGTAATGAGATCCATGTCGGCAAGATCATCCGTAAGCCGATCAACGATCTGGCACAGTTTATCATCAACCGTAACGCTGCTACGCTGTAGCCGGATTTTTCTTTCTCCTGATCGATTTTAATTTGATCGCAGCAATTATAGTTATTCCAACTAAGGCAAACAGGCTCGCTGCCTTTGCAATATAATCGCCATGTAACACATAGTAAGTAAGACTTGAGTTGAGGTTGATCTCTTGCTTGATGGCTGTTCTTGTCCACCATTTGGTTTGTTGAACAATGTCGCCACGCTGGTTAATAAATGCTGATATACCGGTATTGGCCGCACGGCAAACCCAGCGTCGTGTTTCAATGGCCCGTAGTTTTGCATAATCGAGATGCTGGTCCTTTCCTTCGGTATTACCCCACCAGGCGTCATCCGTAATAACTGCGATAAACTGACCACCTTTATGAACGCTGGTACCCAGCCATTCGCCCCAGATCGATTCATAACAAATTGCAGGGCTTACCCCTATACCGCTTTGCGAATAAAAAACCGAGGGCTCGTCCTGCGTGCCATAGTTACCGGTAGCACCGCCAAGGTGTTCAAATACCGGCTTTAGAAATGATAGGGCATCACCAAATGGCATCGACTCGGCACCGGGGACAAGTTTCGACTTATGATAAACCTGAACCTCGGCTGAATTTTCAATGTTGATCGCTGAATTAAAGCGATCATAAAATTGGTTGCCCTGCGGATCATAGGGGGTAGCAGTATTGGTGGCTCGCGAATTATATACCTTAAAAGTTTCGGCACCGGTAAGCACATTGCCGTTTTTGTATTTTCCGAGGAAATGCTGAATGTCCAAAAAATTATTGTTAACACGGATCCCATCTTCGTTAATGGGTTCGGGAATGGCAGTTTCAGGCCAGATAAAAAACTCTGTATTATGCTGGCCAAGCGAATCAGAAAGCTGAGATAATATGCCAATTTGCTGCCTAAACGACATGGTACCCTGTTTTAAATAAGGGTCGATATTGGGCTGAACAACAACGATGTTAGATGGATTTACCTCTTCATGATATCCACGATACCGGTAAAGTGAATAGGCAATTGGCAAAAGTATGATCAACCCAAATGCCAGTATCTGTTTAAGCCTGGTAACTTTCGCCCTTGGGCGGTGCATGCTGCTATAAACCAGAAACGCAAATATATTAACTACCCATATCCATAGCGTGCCACCATATACACCCGTAAATTCGTACCACTGTACCCATTTATGTTGCACGGCAAATCCGTTGCCCAGCGTCATCCATGGGAAATTAAGATCCCAGGTTTGGTTAAGGTATTCGTAGCCTATCCAAAAACAAACCAATCCCAAAAAGGCTAAATTACGTTTTGTGAGGCGGCGCAGGCGATAATAAAGCCAGCAGCAGGTTGACATCAGCAGCGGAGCCAGCGAATAAGGAATAATTGCAACCGGAAGCACCCAATTTGAATCGCCCTCCTTCAGTGCATTAAAAACCCAGTAAACGGAGAGTACATTCCAGGTAAAAAAGCCGATAAAAGTGGTCCAGAAAATTTTCTTACCTTTTCTTACCGACTCAGATTGAATGATATTTTCCATGGCTACCAACAAAGGCACAAAGCCAATGAATAACAGGAAAGTAGTATAAGGCATCGGTGGCCAGGCCAACCAAAGCAACAGGCCCGAGAAAGCGGCAAGGGTTATATTTCTTTTCATTAATGGTTACTGTTGGTCCCGCTCCTTTGCGCTGGCTTTAGCTGATACTCCGGCAATACAGATCACAAATTCGCCTTTAGCCGGATGGCTTTCAAAATATATTTTTACTTCATCCACTGTTCCGCGCACCGTTTCCTCAAATAATTTGGTCAGCTCGCGCGAAACGGATATTTGCCTGTCGGTGCCAAAGTAAGCTGCTATCTCTTCCAGCGTCTTTACGAAGCGATGTGGTGATTCGTACAGAATGATGGTCCGATCCTCGCCGGCCAATTGCTTATAACGGGTTTGCCTTCCTTTTTTGAGCGGCAAAAATCCTTCAAAACAAAACCTGTCGGTTGGGAATCCCGAATTAACCAGCGCAGGTACAAAAGCCGTAGGGCCGGGCAGGCATTCAACGGTAAGTTCGTGCTTCAAAGCTTCACGCACCAGAAAAAAACCGGGATCAGAAATAGCTGGTGTACCGGCATCAGAGATCAGCGCTATATTTTTCCCTTCTTTTAGCAACCTGACGATCTCGTTGCTTGATTGATGTTCGTTATGCTGGTGATGGGCATATACTTTTTTTTCGATCCCAAAGTGTTTAAGCAATGGCGCCGAGGTACGGGTGTCCTCGGCAAGTATAATATCTGCCTCTTTCAAAACGCGAATAGCCCTGAGGGTAATATCCTCCAGGTTACCGATCGGGGTTGGGACGAGGTATAGTTTGCCTTGCTGGCTCATGGTTCATTGTTCATGGTTCATAGCTGTTGTCGGGTTCTGATAGCTTCATTTTCCAATTTGGACCATCAACTATGAACCATTAACCATGAACTAATTATATCTTTGCGAAAAATAGAAAATTCAATGCTGCAAGTTAGTTATATCCGCGATAACAGGGAAAAGGTTTTAGAACGTTTGGCTGTAAAAAATTTCAA
>Ga0164296_1000753_pt1 | contig 37077 bp, 36 predicted proteins | sample GEODES057metaG_FD_113533 | JGI IMG/M metagenome (GOLD analysis project Ga0164296, IMG submission 113533) | Dystrophic lake water microbial communities from Trout Bog Lake, Wisconsin, USA - GEODES057 metaG | ecosystem: Environmental > Aquatic > Freshwater > Lake | place: USA: Trout Bog Lake...
GGTCCTTGGGCCACTCAAACCTTGGCCGACTTGGGCGCAGAAGTGATCAAGGTCGAGAGACCCGTTCACGGAGATGACACCCGAGCTTGGGGCCCCCCGTTCCTGCAAGACCCACAAACGCAGCAAAGTGCCGATGCAGCTTATTTCATGACCTGCAATCGCGCGAAAAAATCCATCACCATCGATTTCACACAAAAAGCAGGCGCCGATTTGCTGCGCGAGTTGGTGCTCAAATGCGATGTTTTGATTGAGAACTTCAAAGTTGGAGGGCTCAAAAAGTACGGCCTTGATTATGAAAGCCTAAAAGCCATTCATCCAGGACTCGTTTACTGCTCGATCACTGGGTTTGGCCAAGACGGACCCTATGCTGAGCGCCCTGGCTACGACTTTTTGATCCAAGCCATGGGTGGCCTCATGAGCATCACGGGTGAGAGAGAAGGAAGACCGGGTGGAGGACCACAAAAAGTAGGCGTGGCCATCACCGATGTGATGACAGGCTTGTACTCAAGCATTGGCATCTTGGCGGCTTTGCGCAGCAAAGATGAAACCGGTTTGGGACAACACCTCGACATCTCTTTAATGGACGTACAAGTGGCTGCCTTGGCCAACCAAGCTTCGGCTTATTTGGTGACTCAAAAAGTGCCCGAGCGCTTGGGCAATGAGCATCCATCGATCGCACCCTACCAATCCTTGCCCGCCAAAGATGGCTATTTCATTTTGGCTGTCGGCAATGACAGTCAATTCAAAAGCTTTTGCGAAGCCGCAGGTCACCCCGAACTCGCACTCGACGAGCGCTTCACCTCCAACCGTTCCCGTGTCGCTCACCGAGCGGCGCTCACCCAAGCGCTTGAAGCCATCACCCGCACACGCACCATTGACGAGTGGACGCAAACCATGGAGCGCGCCAGCGTGCCTTGCGGCCCCATCAACACGTTGGACCGTGTGTTTGCAGACCCCCAAGTCAAGCATCGGGGCTTGCACGTGGAAGTGCCCCACGCACGCTATGGCAAAGTACCCGGTGTGGCCAATCCCATTCGCCTGTCTGAGACACCCATCCAATACGACAAAGCGCCTCCCGAATTGGGCGAGCACAACCACGCGGTGCTGAGAGAACTCCTCGGCCTCAATGAGGAGCAAACCAAGGCCCTCCAAGCCCAAGGCATTGTTTAAACCAACAGCGGCACAAAACGCACTTGTCAGATCACAGGATTCACAATATACTGTATAAATGAACAGTATAGAAATTCTGTGTGTCGCTCCTCCCCCAAACGCACACCCCTACACCTCCACGCCCAGCGCCAAAGCGCTGCGTACGGTGCCAGGCAAAGTGCCCGCTGGCTTTCCCTCGCCCGCAGAGGACTTCGCCGTCAAGCGCCATGATTTAAACGATCTATTGATCACCCACGCTGTCGCCACTTTTTTATGGCGTGTCTCAGGCCACTCGATGACGGAGGCGGGTATTTTTGATGGTGATATTTTGGTGGTCAACCGAGCACTGACGCCGGTGCACAAAGATGTTGTTGTGGCTGAAATCGATGGAGAGTTCACGGTGAAGTATTTCTACAAAAGAGGCGGACAAATCAAACTCCAACCGGCCAACCCCACATTCCCTGAAATCACCTTCAAAGAGGGACAAAGCCTGCGCATTTGCGGTGTGGTCACGAGTTGCATCAAACGCTTTCGCAAAACAACTCAGAACCTAGATTAACCCCTCATTCTGGCCCTAGCGTCTCGAGCAAGGATCCATCACCGTGTATGCACTGATCGACGGCAACAACTTTTACGTCAGTTGTGAGCGGGTTTTTAGGCCCACATTGAACGACCACCCCGTGATCGTTCTCTCCAACAACGATGGCTGCGCCATTGCGCGCAGCAACGAGGCCAAGGCGCTTGGCGTGGCCATGGGCGCACCTTGGTTCAAGGTGCAGCATCTCCAAGAGAGTGCGGGACTCGTTGCACTCTCAGCCAACTTCACCTTGTATGGTGACATGAGTGAGCGCATGATGACGATCGCTGCGGGTCTTGGCCCCACACAAGAGGTGTACTCCATTGACGAATCCTTTGTGGGACTCGACGGTGTCAGGGGCGATTTAACCCAGCGCGCACGAACCTTGCGCTCACGCATTTTGCAATGGATTGGCATACCCACCTGTGTTGGCATTGGCCCCACCAAAACACTGGCCAAACTGGCCAATCACATTGCCAAAACGGCTGAGCGAAAACCAGGCGTGTACCCAAGCGAATTGGCCCAAGTCTGTAACCTGGCCTCTTTGAGCGCAGAAGCCTTGCACTCGCTCTTCAAGAGCACAGAGGTGGGGGAAATTTGGGGCATCGGGCGACGCATCCAAACCCAACTCCATGACGCACATGTGCAAACCGTGTGGGACTTTTTACAACTGCACCCTCACATCGTGCGCGACAACTGGGGAGTCGTATTGGAGAGAACACTCAGAGAACTCAAAGGCGAGAGCTGTCTGAGTCTTGAGGAGGCGCCCAGCGCCAAGAAAGAAATCGCATGCACCAGAAGTTTTGGCAAACCCATTTTGACACTCGCACCTTTGCTGGAAGCCGTCTCAGAATTCGCCTCCAAAGCGGCTGAGAAATTGCGCCGCCAAGGCTCGGCCACATCCCGCGTCTTGGTCTTCGCAAGAACCAGTCCTTTCCGCGCAGGGCCCTCCTACAGTCAAAGCGTAACCGTGCCTTTAAGGCACCCATGCTCTGACACACCAAGCTTGGTACAAGCCGCAGTAACTGGCATGCACCAGATCTATCGAAGCGGCTTTCAATTTGCCAAAGCGGGTGTGATGCTGCTCGAGCTCGAACCCCAAGGCAAGCGACAAACTGAATTTGATTGGCCCGAGAGCGAACCGCTTGAGAGAAAGCCTTCGCACGATGGAGACAAACTCATGCAAGCCGTGGACCACTTGAACGCTCGCTATGGCAAAGGCACGCTGAGCCTGGCCAGCACTGGGGCGAGTCGTGCGCGACGCGAATGGAGCATGAAGCAAGAGCGCCTAACGCCTCAATACACCACCAACTGGGATGACTTACCGCTCGCGCGGGCTTGAAAAGCACAAAGTGAACAGAGCCGCCCATCAAGCCAACGCGTTGAGCCTCACAGACAAAGCCTGAAAGACCTCAGGGCTCCAAAAATCCCCCCAATCGACACCCTCCAAGTGCTTTGCACTTGGGAGGCATTGGGCCAACACATGAAGTTCGTGCACACCCTCCCCGCTCCAAGGCAAAGCGCGAGTGCGTGCGCAAAACACACTTGGCGCTTGCGCACTTGCCCAAAACGCCATCTCTTGGTCATCCAAGCCCAAAGGGCTTTTTGTACTGGGCTTGAGCACCAGTTGATCAAATAACTTTGCCCTCGAAGAAGTGGCTTTCAATGGCAACTGACTGAGCAAAAAAGCGATTTGCTCCTCGCTCAAGTGGGGCTGCAACCCAAGCAACCCTTGTCTTCCCGCTTTGGAGAGACTCAAACTTGAAACACCTCTTTGCCAAGTGGTTGGTGGATCATGACGTTCAAGTGCAGATGAAGATAAATTCAAATTCGGATTCAGACACAGCCAAGAAGCCACTTTGGAGCCCAAGCGAGACACAAGCGACAAGGCAAGCTGAGCCGACCAGTCATGACTCATCAAATGCACGCGTTTCAAATTCATGCGATCAAACCACTCTTCAAGCAGGAGCACTTGAGCATGCAAATCAAAACGCGCGGCATTTCGCAAGTGATCGGATAATCCAAAACCCATCAAATCAGGCATGAGCACGCGCTCACCCAAGCGAGCGCGTTCAATGGCCCAAGGGGCAAAAAATGCACCCGATGAACCCAATCCATGCAAACACAGCCACGTTTTTTGCTCATGATCTGGCGCAGTAGGCAGCGGCGCACACGTCTTTTGGGCTTGCGTATCCCAGTGATGAAGCCTCAGCCCAGGGTGAGACGAGAGATCGTTGACGTACACAGACACGAGACCCGCCTCTTGCCAATGCGACATCAGGCGCTTGAGTTCAAGCATCTCTGGCCTCAACGCATCTTCACGCAAATACTGCTGAGTTTGTTCGCGCACAACTTTGGACTGAGCGCGTCGGAGCTTGAAGAAATCCACCAAAGGCTTGGCGCAATCGTCTGCCATGAAACCCGATTGCACTTGGGTGTGGGAATTGAGCGAGGGGTTATCAAACACGTTGATCACAGAACCAGCTGCCCCCGCACGCTCGTCCGTGGCGCCAAACACAAGTCGTTTGATGCGTGAATTCAAAATCGCACCTGCACACATCACGCAAGGCTCTAGGGTTACAAACAAAGTACAGCCCTCAAGCCTGTAATTGCCCAATTGTCGCCCCGCCTCTTGAAGGGCCAAAATCTCGGCATGGGCACAAGGATTGTGACTGGACACGGGTAAGTTGTGCGCCTTGGCGATCAACCGCTCCCCAAGAAAAACCGCAGCACCAACGGGTACTTCGCCCACGGTTTGAGCAAGACGTGCTTGCTCCAAAGCAACTCCCATTTTGGCGTGCTCAGAGTCAACTCGCTCGTGTTGTGTCATCTCAACTCAGACTTTTGGGGGTCTGAAGAATCAGCAGACACCATGCCCAAGCGCTCCATCCACAAAGCCAGACCTTGCTCAGAAGGAGTTCCATGGGAATAATTAGCGTGCATTTTTTGGTGTGCCTCAGGGCGGTGCTGGTTCAACTTCATTTTAAATTGGTGGTGTGTCACTCGCATTGAAAAGCCCACGATGGCAGACAACATGGTGTCTTGATACGATTCGGGCAAGGAGCGCCACTGCTGGGCGTAACGCTCTTCATGATCGGCAATCAATTGCTTCAACAGGTGATCTTTGTTTTCGGACTCGTGAACGAATTCAATCTCCCCTTGCACATGCAGCGTGATGTAGTTCCAAGTGGGTACCCTTACCAAGTCGGGGTACACGCTAGGAGACATGTAACCTTGCGGCCCCATGAAAATGGCCAGCGCCTTGGGGTTGCTCACCAATGCCAAAACATGGGGGTTGCTTTTTGCAAAATGGCCTTTTAAAACCCAAGCAGGTGCGCCGCCTTCGCTCTCAGATTGAAGCTCTTGCACATGACATTGGAGTGGCAAGTGTGTGACTCTGGGCTCGCCCAACTCCCCTACGCTCAACAAAGTGGCCAATGGATGTTCAAGCATCAGAGTCTTTGCCAACTCCAAGTCCAATCCCTTGAACGCGGGAGGCATATAAATTGAATCTTGGGTCATGTGTTGTCAATCAAAAGGTAGGGGTAGCGGTTCTCACACGATTGAAAAAATTACGATGCATTAAGACCCACAATCCAGTCACATTTGTTCAATGGGTCAATTTCATGCACTTGGCTCACAGTTTAATACAACCGCCAAACTCATCCAAATCGAGTTGAGCTTGGCGCAAAAAAGAACGATCCGGACCCATTCGACTCAGTTGTCCGCGTGCCAAAGCGAGCTCAAGAGCCGAGAGCCACAGCTGCTTTAAAACGTCTAGGTGAGCGAACAGCAAAAACGCAAACACCTGGAGTGAGAGCATTACAAGCCAAAGCACAAACTTGCATGTAAGCCTAAGCATCTTGCACCTTGACTTCAGTGTCCAAGGACTCTTGAAGATCTAGAGCTTGATTGGGTTGTGGGGGGTGCGGGCGCAAAGCGGCTAAATTTTGAAACTTTTGCTTGGCCCATTCTTGTCTCAACTGCTTCTCCCTAGAGACAGACGAGGCAACGCGTGAGTCCTCATCGAAAGCAGCGGCACTCACCCAATCGCGGTAGTGGTGTTGAAGGAACAATCCCTTGACTGACCCATTCAGGCGCTGTGAGGAGTGTGCGCCTTGATCGCTGAACGCACGAGTTTTGATCCAATGATCGTGCTTAGATGCAGCGGGCGGGCGCTGAATTTTTACATCCCCCAGCAGAGCTTTCAAGCTGTGTGAGAACTCAATCATGGGAATTTTCAAATCATACAAATGGGTGCCTCCCGACAAGAACACTGCATGTCCTTGCCCCAAGCGAGTCAACTGCTGCACAGAAACACGCTCCCATTGAACTTGTGTCTCTGTATAAGATTCGGTTTTCGTCTTAAGCAGTTGCCCAAAAGGTTTTGACGCAACAACGCTCCTCTCGCTTGAGCTCACCACCGCTCTTGTTTGCCTTGACTCCATCGCACTTTGAGTACCCAGTAATTTAGACCAGACTGTAGCCGTCTCAAGCTCTGCGGGTTTGAAAAACAACTTACTGTATGTGTTGCCCATGATGGTCCCCAAAAATGATGGGCCCAATTCCTGCATGCTGGCGTGCTCTTGAAAGCCCACACCGATGCTCAAGCCTGCACTCCTGGCTTGCTGAAAGGGAGCGGCGAGGGCTTGCGCACTTGCGTAACTCGCGACCTCATCAAGCCAAACCATAAAGGGTGGGTTGGGCCTGTCATCAAGAGGCAAGGCTTGGACTTTGGCGATGGCACTGCGCAAATCGCCAGTGAGCATCTTGCCAAAATTTTGTGCGGTGACATGTTGCCCCATAGAAGGCAATGCACAGTAAATCAATTCATTTGCGCAAATGGATTCAAATAGATTGATGTCTGGCGTATAGGAGCCGGTGATTTCCCCGCAAGTTCCACTGCCAAAAACAAACAATCTGCCCGCAATGCCACCAAACAAGTCTCTCAACTTTTTGGTGTCAAGCTGAGGAGACTGTGCCTTTCGCGAAGTGTCGCCACATGACTCTAAAAATAGCGCAAACGCACTCGCCTCTCGCCCTAAATTACCCTGGGCTTGCACCCTTTTGTTCAAATCCTCCAAGGCTTTAGGATGGCTTAGCAAAATGGCCAAGTCCATGCAGTTGTAGGATAGATTGAGCCATTTGAGCACAGCCAATATACAAATCAAACCTTGGTTGGCGGCTTGCTTGTAATAATCGGCACCGGCACTTGAAGTGGCTGCACCAAAAGTCGTGAGGATACGGGAAGCGACCTCATCAGCACTCCCGTAAAGCACAAAATTGTATGTATTTGAAAGCTCAGGGTCAGCTGGATTGATGATCCGTACATCGCTTTCTCGACCTAACCATTTCGCCAACTGAAAGAAAAAAGTGATGTTGTGAGGATCCAGCTTGCCGTCCACCCACAAGAGTCCTCCGCCTTTGGCCATTTGTTGGGCCATCAACAAGTTGGATGCAACTGTTTTACCAACGCCAGTCATTCCTGCAATCAAAAAATGCCGCATCATTTCATCTTGAGCGACCCAAACTTCTTTGGCTTTATCACTGGTGTAACCTAGAAAGTATTCTCCTGTGGCTTTGCTGCGTACTCGGGTGCGTGCACTCTTGAGTCTCAAGTCAGATCGCAACAAGTTTGGCAAATGTTGCCTCTCTAGGCTCTTTTGCAGCATGGCTCTGAAACCGAGAACCATGAGCAAAATCATCAATAAGCGTGTGAAGATTCCCACAGCACTCCAAGGCCCAGACCAAAGACCCAGTACCAGTACCATAAGCCAACATGTGACCGCCTCCAAGCTCAAAGTCTGACCCAAGCAATTGGCAAAAATCGCCCCTAGGCCGCGCTCGAAGAACCAGCTTTGAATGATTTTTTTCTCTTGTAGATAAAAGGAGTTGAACCTGATCGCCAGATCACGATCTACATGACTGAGTTGCATACGCATGCTCCTTGTTATCTCGAATCGATGGAAAAGCAGTATCGATTTGAACCCGGAAGTACTCAAACTCAAATGTCAATAAATCGCTGTGAATGCTGTTTTTTCATGGTTCCCCATCACTTTCGAATTCAGTTGGGGGCGTTTTTTTGCGCCTTGCCTAAAATTAATGGACAATGCTTCTTAAATCCCTTGTCACTTACCTATTGATGATCTCATGACAAATCCCAAAACCATCGTTTATGAGTTCACGGTCTCCTTTGGAGACTGTGACCCAGCAGGAATTGTGTTCTATCCCAATTACTCCAGATGGATGGATGCATCGTCTGAAAACTTCTTTCGAGGCTGCGGCCTACCCCCTTGGCGTGAGCTCGAGAAAACCACTGGAATCATTGGTACACCACTTCTTGAGATCCGAAATCGCTTTGTACAACCGGCTAGCTACGGGCAAACCCTTCAAATTCATACCCATGTGGCTGAGTGGAGGGGCAAAGCATTCATTCAAAATCATCGGGTCATGAGGGGCATCGATTTGATTTGTGAAGGTCAAGAAACTCGTATTTTTTGCATCAAACACCCAGAAATTGCCAACAAAATCAAAGCCATCCCACTGCCTGAAGACATCAAGTTGATGTGCAGTTGAGGTAAAAAAAAGCAGCCTTGGTCACCCCAAGACTGCCTGTTTACTTGCAGCCCCTCAAACCAAATTAAAAAGCCTGAGGGACTTTGAGTTTATTCTGCTTTGGCTCTTCCCCAATGCATGCGGTTGTGATGCATGGTGAAGCGATCGAATTCTTTTTGCTGCTCTGCACTCAATTGTGGGTAAAAAGCTTTAACCGCATCCAAGCGCTCATGCATTTTTTGATTCATTTGAGCTTGAACTTGCTCGTGATGAGCCATCATTTTCTCCATTCTCTGTGGAGCATTGAGTTGCATCATTGCACGCATTTGCTCACGATCCATCTCGGATTGCGGGCGAGCTTGAGGAGGCCTGATGGCTTGAACAAATTGAGCCCAAGCGCTTTCTTGTGCTGGGGTTATTTTGAGCCGGGCTTTGAACTCAGCTTGACGACGATCAAAGCGCTCTATTCTTTTGGCCCACATGCGATCGAGTTGCTCCTTAGAGTGAGGGCCAGCCCATGGACCTTCACCCATCATGCCTGGGCGGTTGTGCTCCATCTGTGGCGCGACATTGAGTTCAGATGCATTTTGAGCTCGAACTGAAGCTATAGGCGCTAGAAGCGACAGAGATAAAAGGCAATGAAGCATCCAGTGCCCACTTGCATTGGCTCTTGCACTGAGCGAGTTTAATTGTTTCATAAGGGTCTCCAGTTATTGAGAATGTCCAAAGTTCTAAAGAACTTGAAGATAGTATCTATGAAATATTTATCACTTGCGTGTCAAACGGCTAAAGAAATGTAAAGAACGCATCCCTAAACATTCTAATCGTATGCAAAATTTTGTTCTACTTTTATGACAACCCCATCTGCGAGGAGGTTTTTCTAATTGAAAGCCCCAATGTCCAAGAACGTGAAAGTTGGTCACAATGATTTAATTCCATAGACCAAGCCTCAAACCCTAGGCGCAGACACACATGAAGCACCAAACCCTCATTCAAAATGCCACGATCATCACCATGGACACCCAACTCGCAGAGATGGAGCACGCAGACCTTTTGATTGAGGGAGATACGATCAAGGCGATTGGACATCATTTGAACGCCCAAAATGCTCAATTGATCGACGCGACAGGAATGATTGTGATACCCGGCCTGGTCAATGCCCACATGCACACTTGGCAAACTGCATTGCGTGGCGTCACCAGCAATTGGACAATTTTGGAGTATTTCGCCAATATGCATGCGGGTTTGGCAACCAATTTCAAACCCAGTGACATCTACATTGCAACCCTCATGGGCGCGTTGAATCAAATCAATTGCGGCACCACCACCCTTGGCGACTGGTGTCACAACAACCCGACACCAGATCACACCAATCAAGCGATTCAAGGGTTATTGGACTCTGGCATTCGAAGTGTCTTTTTTCATGGATCCCCAAAACCAGATCCAAAACCTGGACAAAAGCATTTCAGTGAAATCCCTCATCCCAGAAGCGAAGTTGAACGCTTACTCAAGGATCAATTCAATCATTCTCAATCTTTGGTAAGCCTTGGGTTGGCCATCTTGGGGCCCCATTATTCGACATATGAGGTAGCGGTTCACGATTTTCAGCTGGCCAGAGAATTCTCACTCATTGCCAGCATGCACTGCGCTGGTGCTGCAGCCAAAACACCCGATGGCTGGGAAAGACTAGCTAAGGATCAACTTTTGGGTGACAACAATAACATCGTTCATGGCAATAATTTGACCGACGATCAACTCAAAATGATGATCGATTTGGGGGTCACGTTTTCCTTAACCCCAGAGACCGAAATGACGCAAGGACATGGATTTCCGATCACGGGTCGACTCAGAAACTTGGGCAGCGCACCCTCATTGGGCGTGGATCTGGAATCAGGCGTCTCTGGGGAAATGATCAGCGTTGCTCGCATGGCATTGGCCACACAAAGGGCGCTTGATAACGCACACTCCAAAGAGACACTGAATAAACTTCCTGACACTTCCACCATTTATTGCAAGGAAGCTTTGGAATGGATCACCATTCGCGGTGCTCAAGCACTTAAATTGGATCACAAAGTGGGGTCTTTATCGGTTGGCAAACAAGCTGATTTGGTCATGATCGATGCAACGCAACTCAACATGTTCCCTGTTCATCAAGCCATCAACTCGGTCATCATGCAGACCAGTTTGTCCAACATTGACTCGGTCATGGTGGCTGGCGAATTCAAGAAAAGACACGGCAAGTTGCTTCACCCCAAATTGGAGCAAGGGAAACTTTCTCTCGTGGAATCTGGTCAAAGGTTATTGAGAGAACTCAAAAATCACCCAGCTCACGTTTGAACGAAAAAGCAGGGTGAATGCAAAATTTCTTCCACCCTCCATCACGCACCAAGATGGGGAAGTCAGCAAAAAACACCTGTCACGCTTCTTGCTTATCAATGTTGGAATAAAAAAGAATGGAGACGGGGAATGACAAATGAGGGGCTAAGGCCAGTGGTCGCAAGCGAGATTGAAGTTCGGTACGCCATACAACCCATGGGCCGTGACCGGGAATTGGTTCGATTGCTGGACATTGAGCTCATGCGTTTGATTGAGCTCTTGAGCCAAAAACTCCGATCCGAGTCTTTGCAATTCAACCATCAATTGCTGCGTTTTGGAAGCGAGTACGTGCTTCGCATCAAAATTCAAAAACATGCTGCACTTCAAGTCTTTGACGTCTATCTCAATGTCAGCGAAGTCGCCTTCATGGTTCGCTATGAAGGGAAAAACTATTCTGTAATTACTGCCAAAAGCATCTGTCAAATCATCGCTCAACTCTGCCTGGGTACGGACATTGACAACTCAAGCGCCACGTCCTCAAACTCAACGCCCTCTCCCTCCTCCAGTGGCTCCGTTCCCCCTCAAAGTAGCACTCCAAACAACAGCTTAACGGCGCATTGAGAGCACGAATGCATGTGCTTTCTTGAAGTGCAATTGCACTTCAATTGCAAGTGTGCATGCCATCTACACCGATCGACTTCATGGCAATGTTCAACTGGGTATCCATGACTACACCTATATTCAAGCTCAAACAATTGATTTAAGCTTGATGTACGTTTTGGCGTTTTGCATGCCCATTCGCCCATGCATTTCAACTCCATCAGAACATCTAACAATATTTCATGAGCATTGAACTTTTATTGACCGGTGACGTCAACTTGATGAATCTCACCGACCCCAACGTACCCTTTAGACTGATCACTCAAACACTGAGTAAAGCAGATTTGGTTTTCAGCAATTTGGAGTGTTGTTTATTCAATCCCCCAAAAAATCATTCTGTGGACAATGAAGGTTTTTATGCTGACCCCGTGGTGGCAGGACAAGCCTTGTCCTTGGCCAACATCAAAGGCGTGGGACTTGCCAACAATGTCAACTATGGTGAACAAGCCATCACGGCCTCAATTGCTGCTTTGGATCAACTCGGACTGGGTCACACAGGTGCAGGCGAAAATCTCGCACAAGCCACAAAACCATGGATCGTAGAGATCAATGGTAAAAAAATTGGATTCGTCGCCCGAACATCTGTTTACTGGAATACTCATCACGAAGCTAGAGAAAATTCTGGCGGTGTTGCCGTGATCAGAGGTCATACAGCCTACCAGGTTCCTGCACACAAAGTACAGGCTGATATACCCCCTATGAACCGCCCCGGAATTCCTCCAGTCATCGTGACCTGGGCTGATGCCAAATACATTGAGGGCTTTAAAGCTCAAATCACTGCCTTAAAAAGCGAATGTGATTGGGTGGTAGCCTCTTGTCACTGGGGACTTTGGACAGAGGTTTTGGAGTACATGACAGAGATTGCTCATGCGGCAATTGATGCAGGAGCCGACATTGTTTTTGGCCACGGGCCACACGAATCCTTGCCTGTCGAAATATACAAAGGTAAACCAATATTTTATGGATTAGGGAGCTTCTCGTTTCACACTGGTCACAACGGCAGGAAACACGGCGACTGGGTGGGCATCATGCCAAGCTTTTCTCTGGGTGAAAACAACATAGAAAATATTGACTTCAGATTGGTTCGTCACAACGATCACAATGAAACCTATTTCCCCGATTTAAAGCATGAGAGCGAAACCATCGAGCGATTGCAAAAGGAAAGTTCTCGTTTAGGTGCGCACTTGTATCTCAATGGAGAGTGCATACAAGTGACTCTAGCCAACTGAAATTCGCGAAAGCCATCAAGAACACTATCTTTTTAATAAGCCCTTGGGGGTGGTGATTTTGAATGAATTCTCATGGGCAAACTCCTTTTTGAGCATATGAACACAATGAAACGTCAAGCCACCAAGGGAATTCAACTTTGCTTTAATCAAGCACTGGAGTTAAAGAAAACTGCCCTACTTCCTTTGGCGATGTCCGTGTCTTTTCAATTTGCACTGGCTCAAGGTGTGACAGACACCCCCCTCTCGCCACAAACATTGTCTACAACGAATTACCCCTCTAGACCCATTCATTTGGTGGTCCCCTTTCCTGCTGGAGGAGGCAATGATTTCATTGCTCGCTTTTTGGCGCAACGCTTGCAAACTTCGCTGAAACAAGCTGTCATCATTGACAACAAAGCGGGAGCAGGAGGCCTAATGGGTAATGAGTATGTCGTTCAATCTGCGTCAGATGGCTATACCCTTCTATTGGCCTCAGCCTCCTATACCGTCAACGCTGCACTCTACCCTTTGAAATACGATCCGCTTCAAGACGTGAGCGCAGTCGCTCAACTGTCTCAAGGCGCGTTTGTCTTGGTTGCAAATCCTAAATTGAGTGCCAAGAGCATTTCAGAATTAATTGCATTTGCCAAAACTCATCCCAAGGAACTCAACATAGCATCCTCAGGTGAGGGAAGTATTTTGCATTTGAGTGCGGAGTTACTGATGAGCAAAGCCTCAATTGAGCTTACCCACATTCCCTATAAAGGTGGGGCGCAAGCTTTGAGCGACACCATTGCGGGTCAAACTCAGCTTTTTTTCTCAACTCCCTCGGTGGCATTACCTTTCATCAAAACGGGCAAACTCAAAGCCCTTGGTGTGAGCACCATCAAGCGCACCTCGGTGCTTCCTGACGTACCCACCCTCAATGAAGCAGGGGTTACGGGATTCGAAGTCAATGTCTGGCACGGTATTTTGGCGCCCAAGGGATTGCCAATCAGCATCACCAATAGGCTCAACACTGAAATCAACTTGGCAATGAACTCTAAGGATGCTCAGGAACTCTTAGAAAAAGATGGGGTATATCCCATAGGTGGCAGTCCCGATCAATTTCAAAATCTTTTGAGGCGAGAAATCATTTCATGGAAAGAAGTGGTTAAAAAGGCCAACATTCAAATCAATCAATGAATTTTCACAATTATTTTGCTGTACTCCACCAATACGATAATGAAAAATAATTCAACTCACAGAACGACGCAAAAACATTCATTTAGCGTTGCTTTATGCCTCTTAATGTCTTTCGCCTTCAGTGTCTCACTTGCTCAAGACATCAAAACACCCGCTATTGCTCAAACCTACCCCAATAAGCCCATTCGCCTGGTGGTCCCTTTCATTGCTGGCTCTTTGGTCGATGTCATGGGGCGTGCAATGGCCGAGGAGATGCAAAACACATGGAAGCAAAGTGTCGTGATTGACAACAAAGCTGGAGCCAGCACTCTGTTGGCAGCCAAAGTGGTAGCCACATCACCTCCAGATGGTTACACACTTTTCCTACCAACCGTCACAACATTCAGCATGGCTCCTCAATTGAATCCGAAAGCAGGCATTGATCCGAGTAAGGAACTCACACCAATTGCACGCCTGGCCATCACCAATCTATTTCTCACCGCCCACCCCTCTCTTGGACCGAAGAACATGAAAGAGTGGATAGATTTGATGAAAAAGAATCCAGGCAAATTCAGCTACAGCTCATCGGGTAATGGCTCTCCTCAGCACATTTTCATGGAGACCTTGAAAAAACAACTTAACCTGGACATCGTCCACATTCCTTATAAAGGCAGCAACAGTGGGATGCTCGATCTTTTGTCGGGGAAAGTAGACATGGCCTTCATTGATGGAACTTTAATTGCACCCAATATCAAAACAGGAGCACTTGTGGTTTTAGGCTCCTCAATGAGCAAGCGCTCAATTTTGTTACCCAATGTGCCTCCCATCTCAGACACCGTACCTGGCTTTGATTGGTCTGGTTGGATTGGTTTTGCTGGACCACCCAATATGCCCCAACCCATTGTGGAGAAAATCGCCGACTTTATCAAACATTACCAAGCTACTCCCGCGTTCGCGAGTGTATTGGAGAAAGCTGGAATTGAACCTGCCGAGCCCATTGCACCAAATGACATGCCTGAGTTCATAGCACGTGAAAACAAGAGATGGGCGCCAGCCATCAAAATCTCTGGTGCAACCATCGACTAATCTCTGTTGGCATCTATACATTGAATCGCCATCAATCCAAATTTTGAAAGTAAAAATAGAACATGCAAAACGGAATTCGAAGAATCATCACTGGACACGACCAATCGGGCAAAGCCATTGTCGAAATTGACAGCGTGGCTCCCAATCGAAAAGTTCGACCTGGAACTGGTTTGGTCAGTACTCTGATGTGGGTGACCGATGAGACGCCCGCAAAAATGGATCTGCGCCAAGATCGGGCAGATCGCACCATGGGAGTGCCACCGCCTAAAAATGGCTCAGTATTGCGTGTGGTCGACTTCCCGCCCGTAACCCCTGAGAGCGAGAGCATCAGCCAAGCTGATATTTTGAAAGAAATGGGCGTCAATGACAGCGCAAACGCTTCTCAACCCGCACGACACGCCTTTATGCACAGAACGGCAAGCATTGACTACGTGATCGTCATGTCAGGAGAGATCGACATGTTGCTCGATGACTCAGAAGTTCACCTCAAAGCAGGCGACATCATGATTCAACAAGGGACCAATCACGCTTGGGTGAACCGTGGAACTGAAGTTTGTCGAATTGCCTTTGTGTTGATCGACGGCATTGACCCTTTGTTGAATCCTTGAATTACTTTTAAACAAGGCCTAAACGTAACCTTAACCTCTCCAAGAGCACAAATGAAATTTGGTATTTTTGATCACCTCGACAAAAGTGGCGTGAACCTTCATGAGCATTTTGAGAACAGGCTAAAACTGGCTGAAATATATGATCGCGCTGGATTTCATGCATATCACATTGCTGAACATCATGGCACACCACTCGGAATGGCCAGTTCACCCAGTGTGTTCTTGGCTGCAGTATCTCAGCGCACCAACAGACTTCGATTTGGTCCGTTGGTCTACACCCTCAGCTTGGCTCACCCCATACGTATCATTGAGGAAGTCTGCATGCTCGACCAAATGAGTGGCGGTCGATTGGAGCTAGGCATTGGTCGAGGCAGTTCTCCATATGAAATGGCTTTTTTTGGCGTAAATGCACAAAACTCAACAGATCTCTATATCGAGTCATACGATGTGGTGATGATGGGATTAAAGGAAAAGAAGATCAACCACGAAGGGAAATATTTTCAATTCAAAGATGTTCCTATTGAACTAGAGTGTGTGCAAAAACCCACTCCTCCAATTTGGTACGGAATGTCACGCGCTGATGCAGTTCCTTGGGCCGCTCAAAACGCGGTCAACATTGTCTGCCAAGGGCCAGCGGCACCCGTCAAGGCCATCACGGATCGATACCGTGAAGTATGGAGCCAGCACCACAATCAATCTTCTACTGAACACCCATTGATGGGCTTGGGTAGACACATCGTGGTAGCTCAAAGTCAAGATCAAGCCACTCGCATTGCCAAACGGGGATTTGATGCTTGGTACACAAATTTTCAATACTTATGGCGAGCCAATAATCACCCTTTGAAAGGCTACTCAATTCCTGAGAACTTTGACGAAGCCCGTGCACAAGGTATCGTACTGGCGGGTACAGCTCAACAAGTGGGAGAAATGCTTGAACAAGAAATAGATAAATCAGGGTCAAACTACATCTTGACTCGATTTGCCTTCGGAAATTTAAGTTTTGAAGAATCCAAAGAATCGCTTGAACGCTTTGAATCTGATGTGATGCCTCTTTTCACCAAAGCGCATGAGATCGCGTGAACTGAAAATTCAAGCAAATCGAAATTACTCGAATTGAGAGTCTCGTTTGTCTAAGCGAGCCCTCATGCCCTCGGTCTTATCTTTGGTATCGAAGAGCAATTGAAATGACTTTCTCTCAAACTCTAAACCTTGGTTAAGTGGCACATTCATGCTCTGCAATATGGATTGTTTGATTGAACGCAATGCAACTTGCGGACCACGCGCCATAAGGGCGGCCCACTCCAGAGCCTTTGCCTCGACCAATTCGTCTGATACAACTTCACTCAAAAGCCCCATCTGAAGTGCCTCTTGAGCAGTGCACAATTCACCGGTCAACATCATTTTCATGGCTTTGAATTTACCAACGGCCCTGGTCAAGCGCTGTGTGGCTCCTCCACCTGGCATGATACCGACCAAAACTTCAGGCTGACCCAATTTGGATTTTTCTGAAGCAATGATGATGTCAGCGGTCATGGCGAGTTCTAAACCACCTCCCAACGCGTAACCCCGAATGGCAGAAATGACAGGCTTGGAACACTCACTGATTGAGTTCCACAAACGCCCCATCTGACGACTCACGATCTCAGAGGGAGTCGCATCCACGTACTCATTCAAATCAGCACCCGCACAAAATGCCTTAGGCCCTCCAGCCAGGACAATCACACGAACGCTTGGGTCCTTTTCAAACTCATCAAAGTATTTAGCCAATGATTGACGCAACTCCAAGTTAAGTGCATTCAAAACTTCTGGTCGATTCAATCGAATGACCACAACACCAGTGCTTGGATGTTCGATCAATAATGTGGGCTCTGACATGGGAAAACCTCTTTCGTAATGAGTTGCGATAGATTAACTCAAAATATTAAAGTTTGACTTAAATTCTCACTTCCCTTGACCGAAAACAGGAGATCTTTTCTCAAAAAATGCCGCCAACGCTTCTTTGTGATCGTCTGTTTGATGGGCTAAGCCTTGAAGCTCACCTGCACGTTTGAGGGCTTCAGGAAGTGTGCTTGTTTTAGATTGTTGTAGCAACTCTTTGGTCCAGCGAAGAACTTGAGGAGGATTTTTAGCAATTTTCGCAGCCAAGCCCATGGCTTCGCTCAATAGGTCTTCTGAAGAAACCACCTTTGAAACCAGTCCAATTTGTAGAGCCTCTTGCGCACTGACGTTTTCACCGGTGAACGCCATCTCTGCAGCTCTTGCATATCCCACGACTCGGGGCAAGAACCAACATCCACCATCTCCAGGAATGATTCCAACCTTGACAAAACTTTCTGCAAATACAGCGCTTTCGCTGGCTATACGGATATCACACATACAAGCCAAATCATTACCCGCTCCAATGGCTGGACCATTAACAGCTGCAATGATCGGCAACCTTAAAGTTTGAAATGCCATGGGTATGCGTTGAATGCCTTCCCAGTAATTTCTAGCAACCTCCTCAGGACCACCTTTGAACATTCCTTCTTTGTCACGCATTTGCGCAACATTTCCGCCTGAGCAAAACGCACTTCCCATTCCGGTGAGAACCACAGCGCGGACTGTCATATCCTCATTCAGAGCTGAGAAAATTCGTTCAAATGCGCTGAACATTTCCTCACCACTCAGTGCATTTCGAGTTTGAGGCCGATTCAGTATCAACAACACCACGGCCCCTCTCTTTTCAACCAAAATGGGTGCATCGTTATCAGTTTGTAAGGCGTTTTGAAGTGTCATATTGATCTCTAAATTGACTTGATAAGGTTTGACCTCAAAGACCAAGGACTCTCTCAGCATTACCGTGCATGATTTTCTCCATCACCTCGTCCTTGTATCCTAACTCTGCCCACTCTTTGAAAATACGCTCGTATGGCAAGCTTGGGTAATCGCTACCAAACATAATTTTGTCCTGCAAACGACCACGTATATCAACTTTCAAATTTCCGGGGAAGTGCTTGGGTGCCCAGCCTGACATTTCCCAGAAGACATTTCCTTTGTGCAAGGCAACAGCAGTTGTCTCCTCAACCCATGGCCACCCTGGATGAGCCATGATAATTTTGAGATTTGGAAAATCTGCCGCCAAGTCATCAATATGAGATGGGTGAGCATGACGAATTCTTGCACCGTTGCCCCCAGGCATCCCAGCACCCATACCCGTTGTGCCCACATCAATCATGACAGCTGCACCCAGTTCGTTGATCACTTCAAACAAGTCATAGTAACGCCTATCGTTAACTGCAAAGTGCTGCATGATTGGATGGAAATGGAAACCAATAAAACCCAATTCGGTCACTGCTTTTTTGGCTTGGCGAATAGCGATCTCACCTTTAGCCGGTTCAACCGCTCCCCAACATTGAACGATTCTTTCAGGGTGACGCTTCCACATTTCGTGAACGTACTCATTGGTGCACGGCGGTGTTGCGACAGTGGTCTCAAGATCGAGTGCCACCAAACAGGCGTCAACTCCCGCAGTGGTGAACTCAGCAATAACGTCATCCTCAGACTTTCCAACCCATTCACGTTTCCAGTAACGGGCGAGCTCAGCTGGGTAAGGTCCTTGAGAATCGATCCAAGTTTGAGTTCCGGGATAGCAGTGAAGGTCAATGATTCGCATGATAAGAAAATAAAAAAATGTTTAAAGAAATTAAAGGTAATGGTTGATTAATTCAATACGCCTTCGGCTTTGAGTTTTTCAGTGATCAACTCCCCAAGAGCCTTTTTAGAGACCTTCCCGAAGGTCGAGACCGGGAAATCAGGTAAGACTTCAAGCCTTTCAGGTAATTTAAATTTCGCAATTTCTTTGGTCAAAAGAAAATTCACCAGTTCCTTCAAAGCAAGTGTTTGATTTTTTTTCAAAATCACAAACGCACACATTTTCTCCCCCATGTTGGGATCAGGCATGGGTACACAAGCGACGTTTTGCACACTTGGATGCATCAGTATCAAATTTTCCACTTCCTCAGCACTGATCTTCTCTCCCCCACGGTTGATCAAGTCTTTCTTGCGACCCTCAACAACATAGTTACCAGAAGGGTGCATTCTCATGAGGTCACCTGAGCGGTAGAAACCGTCTGTGGTGAATTGGCGAGCGTTGTACTCAGGTACACCGTAGTAACCTCTAAGCGTATAAGGTCCTCTGACAGTGAGTTCACCCACCTCACCCATGGGCACCTCACGGTCCTCTTCGTCTAGGAGTTTGACCTCATCGTCTGGACATACGGGACGTCCACAAGTCTCCATCTTGACATCATCCGGATCGCTAGAGCGCACAAACATCAATGTACCCTCAGACATCCCGAAATTTTCTTGAACGAAAACGCCTGGAATCAAGGCTTTGGTTTTCAGTCTGACCTCGGGTTGCATACGCTGCCCACCACTTTGTATAAACTTCAAAGAGGACAAGTCAAAGTCATGAGCACTTGGGTCGTTGATCAAGCGAATGAGTAGCGCCGGCACAACCTTCAAATGCGTAACTTTGTGCTTTTGAATCAAGGCAAACATCTCAGCAGGTCTTGTGTTGTGATGAACCACCACTTTGGCCCCATTGAACATGAAGCCTTGAATACCCGGGCAAGCCAATGGCAAATTATGTGCAATGGGCAAAACGAGCAACAACACTGAATCCGAGTTGATCTCACAAACTTGTGCTGCAACTTTAGAGTTATATGCGTAGTCGTTATTGGTACGAGGAATCAACTTGGGTATTCCTGTGGTGCCTCCGGAGAGCTGGAAAATACAAGGATCCAGTGGATCAATGTGAATGTCGTTTAGCACCTTGGGATCCAAAGTAGCGGGCCTATCGATCAGGTCGCGCAGCGAATGCTCCCCCTTTTTTGCAGCCCCCAAAACAATCTTGAAAACAAGTGACGAATTTTGCTCCTGAACACGATCGATGATGGGAGAGAATTCAAAATCACCCGATTGATCTGGGTACACACAAGTCGTTGCACCTGAGAGTTGCACAAACTGATTGATCTCAGCAAAGCGGTGTGTCACCAAAGCTGCAATGGGTATCGCTCCAATCTTTTGAAGTGCAAAATACAGAAGTACAAACTCATGACAATTTGGCAAAGTAGGCACCACTCGGTCTAGAGGCTTCAATCCTATGGAGAGTAAATTGAGCGCCAAATTGGTGGTGACTCTGTCCATGTCACGGTAAGTGAAGGTTTTATCGCCATCCACCAACGCAACGCGATGATCGAAGGATTGGTATACGTGCGAGAACTCGTCTCTGAGCGACTGGTCTCTCCAGTACCCTTTTTCACGATAAAGTTTTACAAAAGACTCTGGAAATGGAACAAAACCTGGCAACATGATTGCGTCTCCTTGATTGCTGATTTGAAATGAATTGCTTAGGTGGAACTTGTGAAACCACCGTCAATGACAATCACCTCTCCAGTGACAAAACGATTAGATTCAACCAAACTCATCATGGTTTGGGCAACATCGTCTGCAGTTACACATCTTCTGAGCGGAGTTTGCTTGGCACGCTTACCCATCAAATCGTCGTATTTATCTCCTAGCATACGCTCCATCCACTCACCCTCCATCCAACCCGGCGCCACTGCATTGACTCTGATATCCGGCCCCAAGTTCCAGGCCAAAGTTTTAGTCAAATTGACCACTGCAGCCTTACTCGCCGCGTAAGGCAGTGGCTGTGGTCCAGGTCTCAAGCCCACAATGCTTGCTGTATTGACCACGCAAGGATTGGTGCCCTTTTTCAAGAGTGGAACACTCGCTCTGACCACTTGAAACATGCCTTTAACATTGACCGCAAATGTTCGATCCCATTCGTCCATGTCCAAGCTCTCTAAATCTTTGACCTTCCACTTGGCTGTCGTACCCGCGTTGCTGATCAGCACATCCAAATGACCAAAGCTTTCATCCACTTGTTTGAGCATGGATCTAACACTTGCATCAACACTTACGTCACACTGAATCAACAGCGTTTTTGCACCCAATGCTTGAGCCTGAGCGGCTGTCTCCTCAGCTGCTTTGGCTGAAGATGCATAGTTGATGGCAACATCAAAGCCTGCTCTTGCAAGGGCTAATACGGCGCTCTTACCAATTCCAGTGGCTCCACCCGTTACCAACGCTTTTCTTCTTTCGCTCATGAGTCAATCTCCCAATTAGTCAGTCAGCATTTAAATGTTTTATCGCCAAAGGAAAGGCTTCAAAACCTCCCCCTTAGCAAATGGTCAGTGCGAAATGTACCGGTTTAAAAAGATACTCAAAAGATGGCAAAATATAGAAAGAGATACCAAATAGCTATCACCTAAAAGTCTCAGGTTTTCATGATTCATTGACTGAATAAACACAAAATTCATCAAAATCAAATAAAAATCATTAAAATACGATAATTAACATGAAATTAAATCAATTGCGGGATATGCTGGCCATTGTTGAGCGGGGAAGCTTAAGAGCAGCAGCCAGGCAGCTCGACTTAGCCCAACCAGCTCTGACTCGAAGCATCCGCTCTTTAGAGAAGGACTTGGGAACCACGCTCTTTGAGCGAGAGGCCAAAGGCATGGTTCTCACCGCTTCAGGTCAATTGTTTTACCAAAGGGCCAAGCAAGTACTCAACGACCTCAGAAGAGCCAAGGAAGAGATAGAGCAAACCCAAGGCGCGCTCAGCGGAACAGTCACCATGGGTCTCTCCATCATGCCTCACTTGGGACTATTACCCAAGGCATTGCCCAAATTCAGAGATCGCTTTTCACAAGTCAAAATCAAAGTCATCGAAGGTTTGTACCCAGCGATTGAGTCAGGTCTCAGAGAAGGGCAGATTGATTTCTATTTAGGCGCCTCTCCCGAAGAGGGCGTAGCTCCTGGTTTGCGTAGCGAGGTACTCTTCAAGAACACTCGCACCGTGATTGCAAGAAAAGGGCATCCCCTGATTCACGCCAAGTATCTGCGTGAACTCAGTCAAGCTGAATGGGCTACCACATCGGTGAGCCTGAATGCAGAGAATGATTTATTGGAGCTCTTTCACAAAAACGATTTACCTCAACCCAAGGTCATGTTTCAAGCATCCTCAGCGTTGAGCGTGATGATTGCATTGACACACAGTGATCTCATCGCACTCCTTCCTGTGCAGTGGAATGATTTCCACTTGACCAAAAATGTGCTTGAGGTGATTGAGCTCGAAGACGTATTACCCGCACCAGACATTGTCTTGGTCACCAGAAGTGGACTACCGCTGACACCAGCCGCCGAATATTTTTGTGATTTACTCAAACGCGAGCTGAGCACAAGCACTTAAATACGAATTGCGCCGCCTGCTAAACTAAGTAACACATTTTTACCTTGCTAGTATTGGTGGTCAAAATGAACTCCAAGCTTAGAAACATCCGATCCTCATGACCTTGGGAATTTACAACATGCGCTCACCACATGAAAATTGATGACCTAGATCCAAAAGAGCAACGTCGCCTAAATATTTTGCTTTGGCTCGTGGCTTGCGGATTTTTCATGCAGACACTTGACGCAACCATTGTCAACACCGCTCTCCCCTCCATGGCTCTTTCGCTACACGAAAGCCCCCTAAAGATGCAATCTGTCGTGGTGATTTACTCCATGGCCATGGCCATGCTCATCCCAGCCTCTGGCTGGATCAGCGACCGATTTGGAATAAAACTAGTTTACCTAAGCGCAATTTTCTTCTTTGTTGTCGGATCTGCACTTTGCGCCGTATCAACAAACTTAACCGATGTTTTGCTGGCCAGGGCCTTACAAGGCTTTGGAGGTGCAATGTTATTGCCAGTGGGCAGACTTAGCATCTTACGTTCTTTTCCAAGACATCAATTCCTACAAGCCATGAGCTTCATTGCAGTTCCAGGCATGATTGGCCCTTTGATAGGCCCCGCTTTGGGAGGCTGGTTGGTTGAGAACGCATCTTGGCAATGGATTTTTTTAATCAACCTCCCAGTAGGCACCATTGGCTTTATTGCAAGTTTGGTTTACATGAAAGAAGAGTTAACACCATCTACTAGTAACTTTGATTGGCTCGGGTATGGACTCTTGGCAGCAACCATGGATGCATTGTGCCTGGCCATTGATGGCAGCTCTGGTCTTGGACTCAAACCAATCTCCATCTGGGGTCTGAGTTTGCTTGGCCTCTTAAGCCTGAGCGCGTACATTTATCACGCACTCAAAAATCCAACTCCCTTGTTTTCTCTAAACCTATTCAAAACGTCCTCCTTGAGTGTTGGATTGTTTGGGAACTTGTTTTCGCGACTGGGAGGCGCAAGTTTGCCATTTTTAGTGCCTCTGATGCTGCAAATCACCATGAATTTCTCGCCCCTACAAGCTGGGCTCATGATGCTTCCAGCTGCACTCACAGGCATGCTCATGAAACCACTCACCACCTCTATCATCTCTAAACTAGGCTACAAAAGAGTTCTTCTCATCAACACCATATTGGTTGCAATGAGTATGTTGATGTTTCTTTGGGCATCACCCTTTTTACCGACTTGGATCATGATCTTGGGACTTGTTGCTTTTGGTGGATTGAATTCACTTCAATTCACGGCCATGAACACCTTGACCTTGATCGATCTTAGAAAGGACCAAACCAGCTCTGGCAATGCCTTATTGGCCATGGTCCAAATGTTGGCTATGGGACTGGGGGTTGCAATCGCTGGAACGCTGCTGAACACTTTTGTTCATCTGACCCAAAACGATACCCTCCTGGCATTTCATTGCACCTTTGCAGTCATGGGCGGTATTACACTTGCCTCAACAATCATCTACACTCAACTCAAAAGGAATCCCGAGACTTGGGTCGACGAAAACCACGTAACTTTACAATCCAAAACCATCTAAATCCAAACTTGCAATAAAAAGGGTCTGAGACAATGAACGTCATCAGACCCTTCGGCTTGAATATAAAAACACTTAATTGGGCGCGTACTTACCCGTTAACTGCGTAGCAATCACGGGCAGACCCATTTGCTCTCTCTCAAGCCGAGTCTCCCTGACCCAAGTTCGCTTTAAATCATCGCGAACGTTAATGGCCAAGCGTCCACATCCCTCAACCTCCAACTCAACTTTATCTCCATCTTGGAATGCGTTAAGCCCACGGTGATTGGTGCCTGTAGCCAAAATATCGCCAGGAACCAAATCATGAATTGCGCTCACCCATTCGATACAACGAGGTATTTTGTGAGCCATGTCATTGGTGTTGAAGTTTTGCTTCAAAATGCCATTGACCCACAACTGAACTTTGAGCTCCTGAGGATCTTTGATTTCGTCGGCTGTCACAATGTAGGGACCAATTGGCGCAAAAGTAGCCCTAGACTTCATTTGATAAAAAACATTGGTGTCAGGTTTAACTCCGCGAGCTGAACCATCGATGAAATTCACATAGCCAAAGACATGCTTCATCGCGTTTGCAGCGCTTACATTTGAGGCGTGTTTACCAATGACCAGCGCCAACTCAGCCTCGCCTTCAAAGACAGTGGCAGCCATATCAGGCAAAACCATGGTCTCGCCTGGTCCAATCACACATGTAGACGACTTGTGAAAGGCATTGATCGCAGCTGGCTCTTTTTTCGTGCCATCTTCCATGTAGTTCACCGCCATGCAATCGATGTTGGTGGGCTTAGGTAAGGGCGCACGAATGTGTAGCCCCGCATAAGGAATACCGCTGTTCTTGGCAACATGATCAGCAATACGGGCTCGAAAATCCTCAAAATGCTCGATCAAGGAATTGATCAAATCACCAGGACCAACGTGTGGAATACCCTGAACCACTTGGGTCACATCAACCACTTGATCGCCCTTTAAAATGCCAAGCCGATAATCGTTGAAATAAAGAATCTTCACATTTTTCCTTTGAAACAAAAAATTATCAATCGGTTTGATTGACAGGTAGTACTCAAAACTTACCATTGTGCTCAACAGCAAGAAAATCCCGATAGATCCTAGCCTTTTTTTAAATGATCCGCTAGCGGGAAATCCATCAAAGATTGAGGATCAACGTATTACAAGATACCGCATATTGCATCTATCACCCCCAACTCAGCAAAACACACTAGGGGATATGCTAATCAAGTGTTAGGGCTGAGGCTCACATAATCGAGACTTTATGACTTGAAGATCATACGAATGAAGAACCTCCAACACTCTATTTCAACCCTAAAGCTCAAAATCAATTCAGTCTTTAGGAAGCAAGTCATGAAGTCAATATGTGCATTGGTTCTCGCAATAGGGCCAGCCATTCTTTTCACTCACTCAGCCAATGCCCAAACCGATTACCCAAACCGTCCGATACGATTTGTAGTGAGCTTTGCTCCTGGAAGCAGCACTGACATTGTGACTCGATTGCTTGCACAAAAACTTACGGAACGCATGGGTCAACCCATCGTAATTGACATCAAGGCTGGTGCAGGTGGATTGATCGGCAATGATTATGTTGCCAAGTCGCCGCCTGATGGATACAACATGGTATTGCTCACGGGGGGGCACCCCTCGTCGGTTGCAATGGTTAAAAAACTGCCCTACGACCCAGTCAAAGACTTTGGCATGGTGAGCACCATCGTGAGCTATCCGATGGTGGTCTCTGTGGCCAAAGACTCTCCCTTGAAATCTTTACCTGATTTGATTGCACTTGCCAAAAGTCATCCCAATCAAGTAAGTTTCTCCTCAAGTGGAGTGGGCTCACTACACCATTTGCTAGGGGAATGGATCAACATCGAAGGCGGTATTGATATGCTGCACATTCCGTTCAAAGGATCCTCACAATCCATCACCGAGCTCTTAGGAGGAAGAGTTGATGTCATGGTAGACACGGCTACTTTTACGTTTGGTCAGATCAAGGGCGGAAAGCTTCGCGCGCTTGCAGTTTCCTCCGATACACGTTCGCCTTTCTTTCCAGAAGTACCCACTGTTAAAGAAACTTTACCTGCTATTGAATTTAGCTCTTGGCTAGGTGTAGTGGTTGCCCCGGGCACACCTAGACCTATTGTTGACAAGCTCAACAGGGAACTGCGCGCGATCCTTGGAACAGACGAGATCAAACAAAAGTTTGCAGAATTTGGCGGCATTCCACTTGCCTCCACTCCCGAAGAAATGCGAGATCGGATTGAGAGAGAAATTGATCGCTGGAAAAGAGTGGTTGAGATCAAGCACATCGAAAAACAATGAACTCGCTTAAAAACCAATGAGGGTCCAAGATGCAAAAACCACCTAACGCTCAACTCACACACATGGGTATTCATTGCAAAGACTTAGATGCAATGATTGATTTCTACATCAACACACTTGGACTGGTCCTGACCGACCGAGGTGAATATTACATGGGTGGTGAAATCGCGTTTCTTTCCCGCTCCCCAAACGAGCACCACCAAATGGTTCTGGCCTCAGGTCGATCACAATTGGATATCCCCTCTCCCATCAACCAAATTTCATTTCGAGTCGATGACCTTGAAGATTTGATCACATACCATCAACAATTGCTCTTGAAAAAAGTACCGATCCAAAGAACCATCACACATGGAAACGCTTGGAGTATTTACTTCTTTGATCCAGAAGAAAATAGGATTGAACTCTATACACCTTCACCCTGGTACGTAGAGCAACCTTTTGGAATTCCAATCGATCTAACGGATACAGTTGAAAACATATTAAAAACAACCGAAGACTTCATCAAAGACAATCCCAGTTTGACCTCCCAAAGCGAATGGTCGCAAGGGTTGAAGGCCAAGATATTCAATTGATTCAAAGTAGGCGTTTCCAATGAAAATCAGTACTTTTACCCCCCTTTTCCGTCTGGTCACTTTTTTTGTAATTCTATCAATAGGCCATACACATGACTGGAATGCAGCAGCACAGGAGTTCCCCAATAAGCCCATCAAAATTATCGTGGGTCAAGGGGCTGGCGGTGGGATTGACACACTGACACGAATCGTTGCCCAGAAACTATCTGAACACATGGGTCAACCTGTGGTCATCGAAAACAAAGTGGGCGCAGGGGGGATCATCGGTACAGAATTTGTAGCCAAAGCACCCGCAGATGGCTACACCCTTCTCATGGCGCCAAGTGGAAATATGGTTTTCACACCCATTCTGATGCCCAAACTTCGTTACAACCCAATCAAAGACTTTACCCCCGTTTCTTTGGTGGCAACTTTCCCTCTGGTGTTATTGGTCAACTCAAAACTACCCATCTACAACGTCTCAGATTTAATCAACTACATGAAGGCAAATCCGAGCAAGTCCAATTACGGCGGATCTGGGCCCGCTTTTCAATTCTCCAGTGAGCTCTTCAAACTTAAAACCAATACACCCGCAGAGTTCATTCAATACAAAAGCACAAGTGAATCAATCACTGCTTTGATGGCAGGCGATTTGTTATTTTGCATGGCAGACACAGGTCCTGCAATACCTGCAATTACATCCTCGCAAGTAAGGGCATTGGCCGTAACTTCACCGAATCGAATTTCTTCACTACCCAATGTACCCACCATGTCTGAGGTCGGACTGTCTCAAGTTGAATTTAAATTATGGTCCGGTTTATTCGCACCAATTGGCACACCCGCAGCAGTGATCAAAAAACTAGAGACCGAAGTGGCAAGGGTTACCAAAATGCCCGAGGTGATCGCCTTATTGAACAACAACAACGTTCAAGCCACATCGAGTACGTCTGAGGAATTGGGACATTTGCTAAGTCAAGACCTTCAACGCTGGGGACAGGTTCAAGAAACAGCAAAAATAAGCATTCAACCCTAAAAAATCACATTTCAGTTTCTTTTTCACCTCGAGTATTCTCAGGCTGAGCTCTAATATCTAGGCTTTCAATAGGCCTGGAAGTTGAGCAATATGCAAGCATTGAATCAAGAACGCACTGATGCGTTGGAATACTTTGGGCTTCTCGCCGCAAACTCAACACATTTGCTGTTTGATTGCCTTGAGGAAATCATCCAATTTGACAAGGCCCTCAACGATGCACAACCCATTCACTCAGGACGAATTCGGGTCATGTGGTTCGCATCCCCATTAAGCGATCAATCGTTTCCTGGCGAGCGCACACCAATGATGGTGCAGTGGACCAGAAATTTCAAAACTGGGAAATGGAGAGCCTTGCGAGTCCCACTTGCTCGACTTTTAAAATACCAACATCAATCCAAGGCTTTTGCACAGAATCGCATTCGCGTTAGATTTTTTTTGACTTCACTCAGAACTTTGCTACTCATGCGAAGAGTGATCAAAAAATCATTGGTACAGCAACCCAATATTTCACGTCATTGGGTACCAACGGCACAAAAAAATTTACTTCGTCTCCAACAAGAATTCAAACAAATAGAAACCGCCAATGCATGAATCAAGGAATTACTCCCTGATGTGGGTCTTGGGGTTTTGGTGGATTTTGATTGGAATCTTGAATCAATTTAACGCATTATCTACAGCTATGAGCACAAGCTGGACTCAGTTCTTGATGAATGAACTCATGGCATTCCTGGCAATGGTGTTTAGCCTGCTTCTTGCGTTTTATGCTGAGTACAGAACAATCGTACTAAAACGTGCTTCAATTTTGTACGATCTCCAAGCCCAAGAGCACCTTGGCCTCATGAGCTCATTGGGTAGTGCAGAGCGCTTTTTAAGCTGTCCGTGGGTCAGAGCGGACATTGTTACGAATTTAAACTTCGACTCAAGTGAACTTCTGAAAAGACTGAAAAGCACGCACATCATCGCAAGCGCTGGAGTGGTTCAAATGATTGGCCAGATGCGAACGGATCACCCACTACATGCACTTGCGATGTTGAATTGTTTGAATTTAATGGCTCAAAACCCATTGTGTCCAGCCTATCATGGTCTTGAAATGGTCAATGACTACATTGACAAAGAGGAGCAAAATCCATTTTCACTTGTTCACGGCAATACCAGTTTGCTTGAACACGCAATGCAAGTTTGCATGCATGGAGTCGAATTGGTCCAAAATTTTGACTACCAAGGCATTCGAGGAGAGTACAACAAGATTGCAAAGAGAGATCCTTCTTTCCAACTGTCTGTCACTGATCCCATGATCCCCTTGGTTTGCTTGGCTCACGACATTGGGAAACTCATTACCTTTGAAAGAACCCAAGCTGGCAAAGTCATTCGCGTTCAAGGATTACATGGCCAGGTAGGCGCTTGGGCACTCGCTCAAAGTTCATTCATCAAAGCACTCCCCATGCAAGATCAAGGTGCATTATTGAAAGTTTTGAACTTTTATCATCACCCCTTGGACTTCACTTTGGACAGAGAAGCAAAAATTGAAAGTGATCGACAAGCAGCTCTGATGATGCTCTTGATCAAAGCAGATCATCTCACCTCAACCAACGAGAGGCGACTGGCATCCCAAAAACGAAGTGCTTCAACTTAAAACCCTATGTATGTTCCTCTGGGTATTGCCACCTTTTGACTTGAGTGGTCAAGGTGAACAACTGAAAAATATGCACCTACGCTTTCCAAATCAGTTGCAGATTCATGTCGATGCGTGATTACACACCAATTTGAATCCATTTCCGACAAGAGATTAGCTCGCATGAGCTCTGAGAGTTCAAGGAGCGATTGCAAGCAAGTCAAGCGATCTGGTTGGTGCAAGACATAGCCCTGATTTGCAAGTGCTGCAGCATTGATGTTCAGCATTTGACAAAGGTTAGCCTTCGCGTTTACCTCAAGTACAGCCAAAGCATTCATACTTTCAATGGCATCATTGACTTCATGAGTGATCAAAGGAGTAACATGTACCGATTCCCATGCCTCTTGAGGACACAACTTTGAAGTTTGATCAAACATTTGGAGAGGGTTCAATTCGGCTGGATAAATCCTGCACGCCAACGGCCTTGACTCATATTGACCACACTTAAAATCAGAAAGTAAATGTGGACAAGCCCCTGCATAGTGAGCCACCAATATGGGCGTGACTCGAACATTTAATTGACCAGAGGTGGCTTTGAAACTAAGGCTTTTTTTGCGAAAAGACACCTTATCGGCATGAGTTGGTTCATCAACCCATGGCATCAAATCACAGATTACTCCAACCTCCCCTCCCCGATCAAGCCAATTTATAGCTTCTGAAACACTCAAGGGCAGATTCAAGTCATGACAACACCGCCCACAAGATGTGCAAGAAAAACCAGCTTTTTCATTCATTTTTCGGACTCATGACAGGCGCAAAAAAAACAATCGACTCATTCAATTTTGATGTCCTTGGAGGCCAGTAATTTCTGCCATCTCTCGGTTTCGAGTTTAATTACATTGGTAAATTGCGCTGGAGTATCCCCAACTGATTCGACCCCAGCATCAATGAAGGATTTAGCTACATCAGGGTCTTGCAGGACTCGCTTGACCGCTCCCTGTATCAAATTGACCCGCTCCATGCTGATTCCTGCAGGAGCGGACAATCCAAACCAATTTTTAAGTACAAACCCCGGCAAAGTCTCAGCAATGGTGGGCACATCGGGCAGCAAAGTCAAACGCTTTGAATCAGTGGTTGCTAAAGCCCTCAATCTACCACTCTTCAAATGCGGCATACCAATCGCTGGGGCCTCAAAGGTGAGCTGAACTTGCCCTCCAATCACATCCGCAATGCTGGGCGAACTGCCTTTATAGGGCACATGCCCCATCTGAACACCAGCGATTTGATTGAACATTTCCCCTGCCATATGAGGCAATCCACCATTTCCGCTCGAAGAAAAATAAACTTTATTGGGATTGCTCTTTGCATATTCAATCAACTCATTCACGTTCTTGATTGGCAATTGTGCATTGACAAAAATGATGAAGGCTGAGGCCGCAACTTGTGTGATGGGTTGAAAATCTTTTTGAACTTGATAGGGAAGCTCCTTGACCAAGGCTGGTGTGATGCTGTAGTTTCCCAACGTTCCCATGAACAAGGTGTACCCATCTGGCTCAGCCTTTGCAACAGACTGCATGCCTATTACTCCTCCGGCTCCACCTTTGTTTTCAACCACAATGGATTGACCTAACTCCTTGCCCATTCTTGGAGCCATCACTCGTGTGATCGTGTCGATGGCACCTCCGGGAGGGAAACCAATGATGATGTGAATGGCTCTTGTTGGGTAAGACTGTGAGAGAGCAGACAAATTAATACTGCAAATACAACTGATCAAACCTATTTTTAAGTAACGAGAGATGTTCATGACTTAACCCCAAGATGGATTTGGCTTTGAGATCTGTGATCTTAAGTGATTTAGGGGTTTCAACCTGCTCCAATGTTAAGAATTATGTGTATAAAAGTTGTCTCCATCTATCTCGATATTGGGGTTTACGTGATGCGCAAACCCAAGCGAAAAGAATCTTAAACGAATACACTTTGAACCGTAGAACTGCGTCAAAACGAGATGCCAACTTTATAGATTCACAACAGATGAAAAAGTTTTTAATTTTTCTGTCCTTTTTATCTTTGATCCAAATGTCCACCTTACACGCTCAACATCAAGATTCAAAATCATTTGCAAACCTCTTGGCCCCCAAGGGAAACGGTAAATTAAGAGCCTCCATCAATCTAGGAAATCCCATTTTGGCCAACAAGGACACCAAAACAGGGGCCCCTTATGGAGTCTCCATCGATCTTGCCAGAGCCTTGGCCAAGGAACTCAATCTTGAGTTGGAATTGGTCGTCTTTGACTCTGCAGGTAAATCGGTTCAAGCTGTCCAAGACGATCAAGCCGATGTTGGATTCTTTGCCATTGATCCACTCAGAGGTGAGGGAATTTTGTTCACAGATCCCTACGTTCTAATTGAAGGGAGCTACCTAGTCAGAGAGGACTCACCCCTCAAAAGGAACGACGAAGTAGACCGCCAGAACATTAGCATTGCTGTAGGAAAAGGCTCAGCCTATGACTTGTTTTTAACTCGTGAAATCAAACAAGCAACCCTGCTCCGTGCACCAACTTCGCCTGCCGTGGTTGATCTATTCATAGCCCAAAATTTAGATGTTGCCGCTGGAGTGAAGCAGCAACTTGAGGCTGACATGAAACGATTTGATCATTTGCGCTTGCTGCCCGGGCGCTTCATGGTCATTGAACAAGCCATGGGAATCCCCAAAAATCGTGGGGAGTTGGCTCAGAAATATTTACGAGAATTTGTAAATCGGATGAAACAATCCGGAATGGTCTCTCAATCCTTGAAGGATCACCGAATTGAAGGAGCCTCAGTTGCCCCTTGAAGAGCTTTTAAGCCACTTAAACATGCTTTGACTTTTGATTCAAAGTGAGGTGAAGAATCCTTCGGATGACAGGAGCGAGCTCAAAGGCATGAAGTCCGATCAATGCCGGGGCGTTTTGATACCCAACATCATCAAAATCGAACTTGATGGCCGAATCAAAAGCCTCCCCCAATTCCATCTTTGAGAGTACATCGCCTGCACGGGCATGCAAATCGACGGCCAAGACACTGGCCTGCCACAAACTTAGGTGATGGGCGACTCCTTGTGCACTTAGAGCACCCAAAAGACCTGTAAGTGCATCGCCCATTCCGGCGCTTCCCATACCTGCATTGCCATACAAACATTGAATAGGAGCCAATCCAAGCTCACGAGGCGCAACACACCAAGTCCCTTGCCCTTTTAGAACAACCAAACTTGAAAAGATACGGCTCAATTGTTCTGCACTTTTCAATCGATCTTGTTGAATCACCTGGGTATCGACTTGCAGCAGGCGAGCAGCCTCACCTGGATGCGGCGTAATGACGGTCAAAGTGGGATCGCCTCGCGAACTCAATAGCACTCTTAAGCTATTATCGCTGGCAATTAGATTCAAAGCATCCGCATCCAAAACCAATCGAACTCCTAGAGTCAAAACAAACTCTAGCCACTCTTTGGCTTGCTCATCTTGACCAAGACCTGGTCCAATGCATATCGTTTGTGAATTCAAGAGATGAGCTTTGAGCTGATTTGTATTGAGTTTGGAATTGATGCACATCAACTCTGGATGAAGGGGATCGAATGGTGGAGAGTTGGGCGCAACCAATCCCAAAATAATCCAACCTGCACCTGCATAAAGTGCAGTTCGTCCAGCCAAGAATGCAGCGCCATGCATGCCATGGTTTCCTCCAATGACGGTCAATCGGCCTGCTTGAGCTTTGTGTTCTTCAGGTTCTCTTTGCAAAAGACCTAACCATGCGCTGCGTTCATTGGCAGACAAAGTATTTGTATACAAATTGCTCAGCTCCAAATACCGAGGTGCTCAACCTCTATGGGCTCGCCCCACAATTGAGACATCACCTGGCTTGCATGTACCGAATTCCCAGTCGTAATCAACCTTGTACGGCCTAAAGTCGAGAGATCTAGAGGTATCACTGAATCAGTTGGAGTTGCTTCGAATTTCAACTGTTCCAGGCGGCGAACCAATTCTTTGGCCACTGCATGCGCTGGATCGAGTAACTTCAAGTCATTTCCATAGATATTCTCAATACTAGGTTGTAAAAAGGGATAGTGGGTGCAACCCAATACCAAGGTATCTACACCTTGACTCACCAATGGATCTATGTATTGTTGCAATAGCGATTGGGTTTGAGCACCATTCAATTGACCTTGTTCGACCAACTCCACCCACCCTGGACAAGCCTGCAAAATGATCTGCTTGCCTTGACCATGAAGCTCACACAAAGCGATCACATTCTCGCTTTGAACAGTTTGTTGAGTGGCAAGCACCCCAATTACTCCCGTTTGAGTCAACGCAACTGCTGGCTTGATCGCAGGCTCTATGGCAACGACCGGTAGAGTAGTCTGCTCTCGAAGCGCTTTAACGGCAACGGCAGTCGCCGTGTTACAAGCTAAAGTCAAGGCTCTCACGCCTTGAATCTCTAGCCAGTTACCTATCTTCAAAGTCCTGTCTGTGATGTACTCGTGTGACTTATCTCCATATGGGGCGAACAAAGAATCTGCAACATATATCAGATCCTCATGGGGTAGAGCGGCGCGTATGGCTTTGAGTACGGAGAGACCACCCACACCAGAGTCAAAAACACCGACTCCCTGGTCCATACTTTGGGGATTTGAAGATTCAGTCATGGGTTTCATTTGAAGAAGACGCACATCCAAAGGTTACATCTTAACTCGCAACTCTTGAGATCCCAATTCAAATCAACCTGAAGGTGATGTTTTCTTGAGTTCAGACAAAATTAGAAATTAAAAAAACATCACTCTCCCATCAGCCAAAAACAAAAGCTGAAAGCGTGGTCTCCATGACTCGATCCGAGAATACTTTAAGGCCTGGTTCATCATGAGCAGCGCCTGCAGCAACCATTAGAGGCAACAAATGTTCTTCTTGCCTTGGTGGATGACAATGCCGGGCTGAAGGGGCTTTATCCCAATTCAAAAGTGCTTCGTGCCTGTCCTTTGGTGAGGCTTGAACAGTATTTGTGAGCCAAACGTCAAACTCATCCGAAATGGGTGCGTAGCGGGGGTCTCCATAGCCTCGCATATTGTGAAAACTCATTCCACTTCCTATGATCAAAACGCCTTGATCTCTCAAATTTTCTAGCGTTTTACCCAACTCGATCTGAGTCAAAGGATCCAAATTGCTGTTCAGAGACAATTGAACCACTGGAATATTAGCCTCAGGAAACATGAGTAACATAGGAATGAACATGCCATGGTCAAAGCCCCGTGAAGGATCAACTTTTGCTGGAATATCGGCACGCTCCAAAGCTTGAACGATATCTTGCGCTAACTCAGGACTGCCTGGGGCTGGATATTTAAGCTCATAGGTGTGAGCTGGAAATCCATAGTAATCGTAAATCAGCTCTGGACTCAAAGCTCCAGTCACACTCACCGTGGACTCCAACCAGTGAGCGGAAACAACGACAATTGCTCTCGGAGTTTGAGGCAAGGTCGCAGGCAAACCCTTGAGAAAGTTTGCCATCTTCAACCAAGCGTGGGGAGGATTCCAATCCATGAAAAAACAAGGTCCGCCCCCGTGAGGGATGAACCAAGTAGGCATTTTTTTTGAAGCATCTACAACGCTAGAAAGGGAGCTGGTTTGCATCACGATTTTTAAATTTCAGAAACGAACGCCGACTTGAGTTGGATTGAGTCAACCAACCAATCTCATCGTCAACATGTTTTATATTTAAGATTAATCAAATAATTTGCTCAAAGGGCTTTGTGAGAACCATCACAAAAAGCACCATTTGCACTGTGCTTACAACCACAAAGGTAGAGCGTTTCAGACTTGTCTGCAGTGAATGCAACAGGTTTGAAATCCGTAGTCTTATGGCTGCCATCGCAAAAGGGTTGAGACTTACTCTGCCCGCAAGAGCACCAGTAGTAACTCTCACCTGCTTTGACGTCTACTGCGTACGGAGATTTTTGTGGGATGCTTGGGTTCATTTTGATTCCTTAGGTAAGTCAATAAAAATTGAATGTAAACATTGAAGAGATTTCTCAATGTCATGAAGTTGCTGTGGTGTTAAGCGATCAAATGCGACTTGCAAGTAGGACAAGTGAGCAGGAAATACTTTTTCAAAAATCTTCTGGCCTTGATTTGTCAATTGAAGCTTTTGACTTCTGGCATCTAGTTCATTGTCCAAACAAGACACAAACCCTTTTTGAACCATCCGTTCAACCACACCGGTCAGAGAACTTTTGGATATCAATGTTTTCTCCCCCAATTCCTTAAAAGTCATGGGCGCTTGATTTGCTAGGGTGGCAATGACATCAAATTGAACAGGAGTTAGTCCCATTGAACGAATGTGTGGCGAGGAATACCCTTCAAATGCTTGAAAGGTTCTGGCCAACTCCTTGATAACGGGCATAAAGTTCATATGTGGACTAGTATAGTACACATATGAACTAATTTCAAGTGCTCATCATAAATATCAACGAAATGGCAAATTAACGCCCCTGAAAGAAGACCCGCTTGAGGGCAAACTACAGCTCACTGAGGGATCGTTCAATCATTCGCTTTGAAACGGTGGATTTTGGCACCTTGCCTGGGTGAGACTCAAACCATACCCGAACATCTTCCTCAAAACCCATGCCGTGCATGTAGTTGTAGATGGCTTTTTTAAGCCCCACCCCCAAAAGGTCATGATCAACACCACTGGGGTCAAAAAATTCAATATCATTTTTAGCAAAACCCAATTCTGGCAACTCACCAAGCGTGACCCCATAAGCTTGCGGCTCTTTACCTACAGGAGAATGAACGGTACAGGTGAAGCGATGAAAAAATCCACTGTGTATGCATCCATTCACAAACAACTGTCGTACATACTCCAAAGCATCAACAGTTTCTTGCAAACTCTGAGTTGGAAAGCCGTACATTAAATAAGCATGAACCAAAATTCCTGCATCGGCAAAGCCTTTGGTGACTTGGGCCACTTGCTCAACAGAAACACCCTTTTTCATCAGAGCCAGCAATCGATCAGAGGCCACCTCTAAACCGCCAGAGACTGCAATGCAACCGCTTTTGGCCAATAGCACTGCCAGCTCAGGGGTAAATGTCTTTTCAAAGCGAATGTTGCCCCACCAAGTAATGTGAACATTTCTTTCAAGCAACTCCTGAGCGAGAGCCTTCAAGATCTTGGGTGGCGCAGCTTCGTCAACAAAATGAAAACCACTTTGACCTGTTTCCGCAACGATCGCCTCAATTCGATCCACCAACAAACTTGCGGAAGCAGTCTCGTAACGCGATATGTAGTCAAGACTGACATCACAAAAACTGCATTTCTTCCAATAACAACCGTGTGCCACCGTTAACTTGTTCCA
>Ga0164296_1000759_pt1 | contig 36920 bp, 30 predicted proteins | sample GEODES057metaG_FD_113533 | JGI IMG/M metagenome (GOLD analysis project Ga0164296, IMG submission 113533) | Dystrophic lake water microbial communities from Trout Bog Lake, Wisconsin, USA - GEODES057 metaG | ecosystem: Environmental > Aquatic > Freshwater > Lake | place: USA: Trout Bog Lake...
CGTGGCGAGATAGGGCGCTTTCGAGTCAGGACCAAAGGTCGTACCGTAGGATTCATTCTCCAGCACAATCACGAACACGTGACCGATATTCGAGGCGTGCTCGACGCCACCTGCCGAGGCCGGTGAAGCAATCATCGACGCCACCAGACATGCACCCAACCCGAGCGCCCGCAGGGCACCCAGCATCCTGCGTTCGATCACCCCATCAAGACTCATGTCCGCTCCAGAGGTTTCGTGAGGCACCCACAGCATGGCAGAGCGCGCAACCCCGCGGCGCCTCCACGGTCTTTGTACCATCACGCATCAACGCGTTTGCTCATCGTCAATACGTTTTTTCGGTCGCGATACTGATAGGTCACTGTATCCATCAGTTCCTTGACAAGGAATACGCCAAGACCACCGATGGAACGGGCGTCGAGATCCGCGTCCAGGTCCGGCGCGGGCGCTTCCTGCAGTGGGTCGAAGGCCGGCCCACCATCGGCGATGCACAGCGTGACGCGACCCTCCTCGAGAGCCAGCGACACTTCGACCAGATCACCCGCCGGTGGCAGGCCATGCATCACGATATTGGTGAACACTTCCTCGAGGGCCAGATCGAACGGAAACAGTGCGGGCTCGGAGAGTCCCTGTTCACTCCAGAACGCTCCCATGAACTGGCGCAGCGCACTCAACTCGGAAGCCACCGCGGGCACGCGCGTCGTACGCTGCTGCATCGACCCTTCCTCCAGCTAATCTTGATATCATCCGGGGCGCACCAAGCATAACCCAAAGCGCTGACATCCCGCCCGTCGCGAGGGGGTCGACCACATGAGCGAACGAACCAAAGCGGCAGCTGCGTCAATTACCTATGGAGCGGCCGGATCGGCACACGCACATTTTACTCGGGGTTAGGATCGAGCACGCGGTGGAGGATCATTAAAGCCATGTCGAGACTCGCAGTAATGACCAGCGGCGGTGATGCGCCGGGTATGAATGCGGCGTTACGTGCGCTGACCCGCGTCGGTCTTGCGAAGGGCCATCAAGTCATCGGTGTTCGTCACGGGTACACCGGCCTGATCGCCGGCGACATGGTGCCGCTCAGTGCCCGTGACGTGGGGGGAATCATCGGACACGGCGGAACCATGCTCGGTACCACGCGCTGTCTGGCGCTCAAGACCGAGGAGGGTCAACGGGCGGCCTGCGCGATGCTGCGTGACCAGGCCATCGACGCCTTGTTCGTGATCGGTGGCAACGGGTCGCAGGCGGGGGCCGCGGCTCTCGCGGCGCGAGGCGTGTCAGTCATCGGGGTCGGCAGCACCATAGACAATGATCTAGTCGGTGCGGAACCATCCATCGGGGTAACGACTGCACTCGATGTAGCGATCGAAGCGATCGATCGACTGCGCGCCACGGCCAGCGCCACACGGCGGGCGTTCCTGCTCGAGGTCATGGGACGCCATAGCGGTTATCTTGCGCTGATGGCAGGCCTTGCCGGCGGTGCCGAAATCATCGTCGTCCCGGAGCATGAGTGCGACCCCGTCACGATCGTCAACATGCTGCACGCACTCCACGAACAGCAGCGCTCCCATGCAATCGTCGTCGTTGCGGAAGGCGCGGTTTGGAACGCGGATCGCCTGGCGAGCTTCCTGGCATCCCACAACACGCTTCCCACCTTCGAGACTCGCGTCACCAAGCTAGGTCACGTCCAACGCGGTGGCGCACCCGGTGTGTTCGACCGCCTGCTCGCAACACGACTCGGTGCAGCCGCGATAGAGGCCTTCGACAGTGGCCAACGTGGCGTACTGATGGGACTCCAGAATGGCCAAATCCAAGCCACGGCACTCGAGGCGGTCAACCAGCAGCAAAAGTCGTTTCCAGAACCACTCTGGACACTCGCTCGCACGCTTGCCCAATAAGTTCTCAAATCCCCACACGCGCAAGGAACCTCCACATGCTCCTCAACACCATCGGTACCGTCAACGTCGTCTGCTGCCGTCGAACCACGACCGTGCTGGAGGCCGCGAGGCTGATGCGTGATCACCACGTCGGGGATCTGGTGGTGGTCGATGACCCTGATGAGGACCGCATCGCCGTCGGGTTGGTCACGGATCGCGACCTCGCCGTGGAAGTCTTGGCCCAGGGATTGAATGCGGCGAAAACCACAGTGGGTTCTTTTCTTCGGACACCTGTCGTGGTCGCACGTGACACCGAGGACCTCTCGGCCGCACTGGAACGTATGCGCGTGAACGGCGTGCGCAGGCTCCCCATCGTTGATGGAACCGAACGCGTAGTGGGCGTCATCACGCTCGACGATTTGCTGCGTTTGAACGCATCGAACGCAACCGCCATCGCCGACATCGTTGGGCGTGGCAGACACCACGAGGAACATGCGCGCCGCTGAGCGTCGCGCTTCGGACGCCGCGGCAAGATTCCGCTTGCCGCGGCCGGTGCCACTAGAGGGTCGGATAGTCGGTGTAGCCCTTCTCGGTACCACCGTAGAAAGTCGAGCGGTCGTAGGGATTGAGCGCAGCACCCACCCGGAACCGTTCGACGAGATCCGGGTTCGCGATATAGAAGCGCCCGAAGGCCACCGCGTCCGCATCACCTCGTGCCACCGCAGCCTGCGCGCTCGCGTGATCGAAACCGGTGGCTGCGATCACGCCACCCCCGAAGAGGCCACGCAACCGCGCGGATACTTCCGAGGTCGCTTGTCCTGATCCTTGCGGATCGCTGGAGCGGGGCTCGACGATATGCAGGTACGCAAGACCTCGCGGCTTCAGGCTCGCGGCGACGTGGTCGTAGAGGGCGGTCGGATTGGAGTCTTTCATGCCATGGACCACGCCACCGGGTGACAGCCGAACGCCGATCCGATCGGCACTCCATGCCGCCGCGGCCGCATCCACCACTTCGAAGAGGAACCGAGCACGATTCTCAATCGAGCCACCATAACGATCGGTTCGCAAATTGACGCCGTCCTCGAGAAACTGGTTGATGAGATAACCGTTCGCACCGTGAATCTCGACACCATCAAAGCCAGCGGCCTTCGCGTTGATCACGGCTTGTCGGAAATCCGCGACGATGCCAGGGATCTCGGCAATATCCAGTGCCCGCGGCACCTCGAAATCAGCCGGCGCGAAGCTCGCATCCCAATGTTGACCGGGTGCCGCGACCGCCGACGGAGCGACCGGTAGCGCACCACCGCGCATCGACGAATGCGACACGCGGCCCGTGTGCCAAAGCTGCACCACGATCCGTGCACCCTTGGCGTGCACTGCATCCGTCACCGCCTTCCAGCCGTCGATCTGCGCGGCGGAATAAATCCCGGGTGCACCGGGGTAACCGTGGGCCGATGCCGCGATGTCGGTCGCCTCCGTGATCAGGAGCCCACCGGGATTCGCCCGCTGCGCGTAATAGCGGGCATTCATCGGCTGCGGAACATCCCCCGGCTGAGCGGAACGCAGTCGCGTCAACGGGGCCATCACAATGCGGTGATCGAGGTTCAAGGCGCCAAGGCGCACTGGCGTGAACAAAGGATCGACAGTCATGTCAGCAGCACCGTTACTACGTGGAGGAGGCGCGCAGACTACGCTTTTATATCTTAAATTGCTATATTATTCAAAATTAGATATCGACAATATCTTTAATAGATATAATAACACCCATGGATCTGGATGCTCTCGCGCTCTTTGTCAGCGCCACTTCGCTTGGCTCCTTGTCGGCGGCCGCGCGCCGCCACGGTCTGTCGCCAATGACCGCAAGTCGCAAGCTCGCGGCACTCGAAACCCGCCTCGCGGTGCGACTGATGCACCGGACAACCCGCTCGATCTCACTGACCACGGCAGGCGAGCAGTTCCTGCCTCACGCGCAGACGTTGCTGGATGCGGCCGCGGCCGCGCGCGCCAGTGTGGGCTCGGAACACGAAGGTCTCTCCGGCCAGTTGCGGGTCACGGCGCCGGCAGCCTTTGGTCGGAAGATCATCACGCCACTGGTCAGCGAATTCCTCACGCGATATCCGACACTACGCATCGAACTCGAGCTCACCGACAGCGTGGTCGACATTGTGGCCAGTGGCATCGACGTCGCAATTCGAATCGGCAAACCCCGCGATTCAACCCTCATCGTCCATCAACTCGCGACCAATACACGCATTCTCTGCAGCTCGCCGGCATACCTCGCGACACAAGGCTTGCCGCGCTCTGCCGATGATCTCGCGAAACACGCCTGTCTTGCGTTGACTGGAGTGCATCACTGGTCGTTCGTCGTGGATGGACGCGTGCGTGAGATCGCGATCAGCGGGCCACTGTCGAGCAACAATCTCGACGCGCTACACATGGCCTGTCTGCGCGGGCTCGGACTATGTCTGCTCTCGGCCTGGGACGTCAGGGACGAGCTGCAGTCCGGAGCACTGGTCGCCGTCGATCTGCACGCCGCCACACCCGCAGACCTGCAGATCAGCGCACTGACCCCAAGCGCACGGATGGTTCCGAAAAAGGTACAGGCCTTCATCGAGCTACTGACCTCGCGTCTCGGACCCACCTCGGCCAGACCGTAGCGATCCCGTCACCCCACATCGATCCGACCATCGGGAAAATGCGGATAGTCGACAGGCTGTCGCGGGCGTAGCGTGGATGAACGATGAAAACGACGTTTAAGCAAGCGTGCCGGCCGCGTCTAGGCTAGACTCCGCCGCCCCCCAAGAGTCCCAAACGACCATGACCGCATCCACCCCGACCATGCCGCGCGCTTTCGCAGACCTGGGCCTCGCGCCGACCGTGCTCGCCGCACTGGCCGACGTAGGCTACGAGTCACCCTCGCCCATTCAGGCGGCGTGTATTCCCGTGATGCTCGGGGAGCAGGATCTGCTTGGGCAGGCCCAGACCGGTACCGGCAAAACCGCTGCGTTTGCGCTACCGATCCTGTCGATGATCGATCTCGCTCGCCGTGAGCCCCAGGCACTCGTGATGGTGCCGACGCGTGAACTCGCGATCCAGGTCGCCGAGGCGTTCCAGAAATACGCGAGCCATCTGCCGGGCTTTCACGTACTGCCGATCTATGGCGGCCAGAGCTACACCCCCCAGCTCAATGCCTTGAAGCGCGGCACTCATGTGATCGTCGGCACGCCGGGTCGCATCATCGACCACCTCGAGCGCAAGACCTTGAACCTCTCGACGATGCGTTTCGTCGTTCTCGACGAAGCCGATGAGATGCTGCAGATGGGCTTCGTAGACCCCATCGAATCGATCCTGAGCCAAGTCCCCGCCGAACGACAGGTCGCGTTGTTTTCGGCCACGATGGCGCCAGCCGTCAAGCGCATCGCCCAACGTCACCTCCGCAACCCCCAGGAAGTGACCATCAAGTCGAAGACCAGCACGGCCACCAACATCCGTCAGCGCTACTGGCTGGTGGAAGGCATGCACAAGCTCGATGCGCTCACACGAATCCTCGAGGTGGAGGAGTTCGATGCGCTGCTCGTATTCGCGCGCACCAAGCAAGCGACCGTGGAACTCTCGGAAAAACTCGAGGCACGAGGATTTTCGGCTGCAGCGCTCAATGGCGACATATTGCAAGCTCAGCGCGAGCGCACCGTCGCCGCACTGAAATCAGGTCAAATCGATATTGTCGTCGCCACCGATGTCGCCGCTCGTGGCCTCGATGTCGAACGCATCAGTCATGTGATTAATTTCGATGTGCCGTACGACAGCGAATCGTACGTCCACCGTATCGGTCGCACCGGCCGAGCCGGTCGCAGCGGCGAGGCGATCCTGTTCATCGCACCGCGCGAAAGAAACATGCTACGCATCATCGAGCGCGCGACCCGTCAGCCGATCGAGGCGATGACGCTACCCACCGCACATGATGTCAACCGTCGTCGGGTGGAGAAATTCAAGACGCGCCTCACGGCCGCACTCGCTACGCCGCCGCACGAGATCTTCCGATCGGTCATCGAGGAATACACCCGTGAAACGGGCACCGACCTCGTCGATGTCGCCGCAGCGCTCGCCAGTCTTGCGCAGGGCGACACCTCGCTGTTTCTGGGCGAGCGCACGCCCGAGCGCGCCGCGTCGTCCGCGTTCGAGCGCGCCGCGCATCCTGCCAAGGCAGGACGCGGCGAGCGCCCGGAACGACCCGCGCGGCCGGGTCGTTACGAACGGCCCACCCGTGGCGCCGAGACGAACGACGGACCACCTCGGCGCGCTCGTCGCGGCCAACAGGAAACCCAGATCACCTACCGACTGGAAGTGGGACGACGGCACGGCGTACAGCCAGGCAACATCGTCGGTGCGCTCGCGCACGAGGCGGATCTCGCCGGCTCGCAGATCAACCGCATCGACATCCATGACGAGCACACCTTCGTCAATCTGCCGCCGTTGGCGCCGAAACTGATCGCGAAGCTTAGACGCATGCGCATCAGCGGCCAACGGCTGGACATCAGTCGTGCCGACGGCAAGGTCGATCGGGACGAATAACGATCCGACGCTAACCCTTGGGTGCCGGCAACGCCGCAGGGGACGTTACGGGCGCGGCACCCTTGGGGTCATCGAACCACTGATGCAGGGCGCGTACGATCTCGGCGCTATCCGACGAAAAGCGGATCTCGGCGCCGCCGCGAACCTCGAAGAAATCGGACCGCAACTGTCCTGCAGCGGCATTCAGCAATACTGACAATCCCGCACTTTGCGCGGATCCCGGTGCATCCTTCGGAACCTTGTAGGCATCCACGAAATCCTGCGCTCGCCGCTGCAGCGTCGCGCGAATCAAGCCGATCTGCCGTGCATCGCTCGACTCGTTCGCCGTGACCCGCAGGGTGCCACCAATCGCGGTCTTCAGATACTGCTCGGTCACCGCACCCACGTCATAGTCGTTCGGATCGACCTTGACGGACGGCTTCTCCTCGCTCGGCATCTTCATGCCCTTGCCTGCACCCGGTCCAGGCCCCGCCATCACCACCGCGGACGACATCATCAGGCCACTCGCGACGATGGACAACACGATGATACGCATACTCATCCTCTCTTGCCGACCCCGTGCGCGAGCCATCTGAGCACTACTTCCAGCCCTGCATCCAAACAGTCGGATCCTGCAGCTGGCGCCACGGCAATACGCGTATTCGGCGGGAATGCACCGCCTCCAGCACGATGGATTCGATGACACCACCGGCTTCCTCAGGCTCCACGCACTCGATCACGATGAAGTGTTTCTCGCGTCGCTCGGGGAGAACCGCCGTCCACTTGCTGTGGAGCAACTTGCGCGGGTTGAGTCGCGGCCGTGCCGTCAGGGTCGTCATGCTCACTCCACCGCAGTGCTATTTGAATGATCGTGGGGCGGTTCGCACCACGATGTTGACCGATTCGCTCGCCGGATCGAACAGAATCTCGGCCTCGCCCCGATCAAGCTGCCGTCGGACCTCGGCCACCTTGATCTCGAGAGATACCTCGCGCTCGCCGTACTCCGTGCCCTCGCGCAGCACGAAGGCTTCGAGCAAGCCTTGCAGGGCGTCGGCAGATAGCGCGGTGTGCGGCACAGGCACCGGTGGTGGCGGACGCTCGTGGTCCTCGTCGATGATCACGGGTCGACTCAGGCGCCCGAGGAGCGCGGTGGTTTGACGAGATGATCGACGACCGCCGGCGCCAAGCCTTCCACCGCCAGACCGGCGCGCACACCGGCCCGATCGGCCTCGTTGCGGTTCTGACTGTTCTTAAACTTGCCCACCATTGAGGTGATCGTGATCTCGAAGCCAATGATCGCTCGCAGCATCGTGGCGATGTAATCCGCCGGCGCATCGGTGACCGCCCATGGCTTGTCGCGAGAGGCTTCATGCTCGTCGGTCAGCTCACTGACCAGGGCATGCAGCCTCTCCGGCTCCGAATACCAGCGGATCTTTCCCTCTACATGCACGACGGAGTAATTCCACGTCGGCACCACGCGTCCATCCTGTCGCTTGGTGGCGTACCAGGAGGGCGTCACGTAATGATCGACACCCCCGAACACCACCCGCACATCCGCCCCTGCAGCGACCGCGGCCACGATGGGATTGGCGCGTGCGACATGCCCAACGAGCGACCGCCGCCCCGTCTGATCCGGTCCTCGCAATGACATCGGAATATGATCGATCATCGGAAGGCCGCCCTGAACGGTGGCGAGTACGCCGAGCGGCGCCTCTCGAACGACCGCCTCGAGAACCTCGAGGCGTTCTTCACGAAAATGTGGTGGCAGGTACACAGGCCTCCCGGGTTCTTGACCCATATCGGTCGTCGCGGACGTCAAGGCCGCTCCGCGAGAGTACCTGATCGGTCGCTCCTTCGGGACCGCCGCGCGTGCCGACATCCCGAATTCATACGCACAAGCTCTGATGCCGATCCGTTCGGGAGACGCCGAACATCGACCCATCGTGACCACGGTGACACTCCCATGAAACGACTGATCGCCTTGGCGGCACTGCTCCTGTTGCCTTCCGCCGGCATGGTGGACATCGTCTATGGCCAGACGATCGATGCGCCGGCGGCGTCGATGGCGATCAGGCCGCCCGCCTCGAGTCTTTCGGGGCCGGCACTCGAGCAATTGGTGGCGCCGATCGCCCTCTATCCCGATCCGCTGCTCGGTCAGATCCTGACCGCGTCCACGTATCCGCTGGAGGTCGTCGAAGCGCAGCGCTGGCTCGTCGAGAACGGGCACAGCACACTGTCGGGTCCGACACTCGCGGACGCCTTGACCGACGAACCCTGGGACAACAGCGTCAAGGGACTCCTGTCCTTCCCGGACACGCTGCAGATGATGAACAGCCAGTTGCAGTGGACCGAACAGCTCGGAGAGGCATTCCTCGCGCGACAGGCCGACCTGATGGACGCCATCCAGTCGCTGCGCCGCCGCGCCGAAAGTGCCGGTTCGTTGAAATCCACACCGCAGGAAACCATCACTGCAAACGACACCGGGATCGCGATCGAGCCTGCGAATCCCAACGTCATCTACGTCCCCTATTACTTCCCTGCCCTCGCCTACGGGCCGTGGCCGTGGCCTGATTATCCGCCGTACTACTTCGGCATGGTGCCCGGCATCTACTTCGGCGACGCCATGATCGGCTTTGGGCTCGGGATAGGCATCTACGGGCCGTGGTGGCTGGGCTTCGGCTGGGATTGGCACCATCACCATCTGTACCCGCACCGCTCCCCATTCCCGATGAATCCCTGGCAGCACAATCCCGGGCACCGTCATGGCGTGCCTTATCGGGATGCCGGTAACGCAGCACGCTTTCAAGAGGGCAGTAGCGAGGCACGCCGTGCCGCACGCGGCTTCAGTCTTCCGGAGGTCAGTCACCGAGTTCCTGCGCCCCCCCAAGAACAGGCGCCGCGCGGCGTGGACCGCGAACCACCCACCGCCGACTATCCTCGAGGCACGAGGCCGCCGAGTACCACGCCACGGGTCGAGGCCAATCACCCACCGGTCGCGACGCCGCGAGCGGCACCAGAACGCCCGCCGGCACCCGCCTATGAGTCCTTTGGCAGAGGACACGAAGTCCGAAGCGAATCCAATCGTGGCTTTTCATCGAGCCACCCGGGCAGCGGCCCAGCACGGCCGCCCGGCGGCGGACGACCTCACTAGGCGGCCAGGAGCACCATCATGCCTACCCCTGATTCCACAACACCCACCCACTCATCGGCGTCCAGCAACCCTCGCTGGGCCGCGATCGTCGCACTGGTGGGCTGCCTCGTCACGGCGGCGTCAACAGCCGCGACACCACCCCAGTCGCGGTTCGCCAGCGCCGAAGCCGCCGTGGATGCCCTAGTGACCGCTGAACGTGCCGACACCTTGCCTGCACTCGAACGTATTCTCGGTTCCGGCGGTCACCGACTGCTGAGATCCGGCGACGTCATCGCCGATCAGCAGGCACGCGCGCGGTTTCTCGCCGCCTACGACCAAGCACACCATATCGATAGGGAGTCGCCCAACAAGGCGGTCCTCGTCATTGGCGATGAAGATTGGCCGCTCCCTATCCCGATCGTAGAGCATCAGGGGTCCTGGCGCTTCGACACCGCCGCTGCAGCCGAGGAAATCCTGCACCGACGCATCGGTCGGAACGAACTTCGAATCATCGAGGTCTGTCGCGCCTACTGGCAAGCCCAGCACGACTATGTCGCACGCGAAACAGCTGCCGGCGAACCACCCGCCTACGCGCAGCGCATGCGGAGTCATCCAGGACAGCACGATGGTCTCTACTGGCCGCAATCGACCAACGATCTCGAAAGTCCGCTCGGGCCACTGGTGGCACAGGCCCACAAGGCCGGCTACGAGGTCAGTGCATCACCCAACCACCCGCGACCTTTCCATGGCTACTATCTACGGATCTTGACCCGACAGGGAGAGCACGCCCCCGGCGGCAAGCGCGAGTACCTCGTTGATGGCCACATGACCGGTGGTTTCGCGCTGATCGCCTATCCCGAAGCGTATGGACAGACCGGCATCATGAGTTTCATGATCAGCCAGGACGGCATCGTTTACGAAAAGAACCTCGGGTCCGGTACGCGACGACTTGCCGAGCAGCTCAACGCCTACGATCCCGACCACTCATGGCATGCGCTGCATTGAGCGACATCGTCATCGGCCGATAAGCCCTATACTGGACGCCCCTCCCGACTGGAGCGCCCCGTGTCTTCGGAAGAGCGCATCGAAAAACTCGAATTCAAGGTGGCGCATCTCGAACAGGCGCTGCAGGAACTGTCCGAGACACTGTACCGGCAGCAACAAGAGCTCGACCTTCAAGACAGCCGCTACCGCAGCCTGCTCGATAGACTCGAAGCAGGCGAGCGCCAGGGCTCACCGGGAGCCCAGTTTGAAATCCCGCCCCATTACTGACGTGCCTCAAGTCTCGGTCATGCGCATCATCGGACCCGGCCCACGATGACGCCCGTGACGCCGGATCCCAAGACCCAGGCGTTGTCCGACGGACGTTCCCTGTGGAGTCGCGTCAAGGCGCATCCCCTGTCCAAGCTCGGTCCCGGCCTTGTCACGGGTGCGGCGGACGATGATCCGAGCGGGATCGGCACCTACTCGCAAGCCGGCGCGCAGTTCGGGCTCAACATGCTCTGGACGATGCCGCTCGTCTTCCCGATGATGGCGGCAATACAGGCGATATGCGCACAGATCGGTCGGGTCACCGGCCAAGGCGTCGCCGCCAATCTGAAGACCGCGTTTCCACCGATCGTAGTACGTCTCGTCGTACTGTCCTTGCTCGTAGCGAACACGCTCAACATCGCAGCGGATCTCGCCGCCATGGGCGAGGCGGCCGAGCTTGTGACCGGGCTCGGTCGGCACTGGATGACGGCCGTCTTGGCCGTGATGACGCTGCTACTGCAGGTGCTCGTGCCTTACCGTCGTTACGTCGTGTTCCTCAAGTGGCTCACGCTCTCGTTGCTGGCGTATGCAGGCGTGCTGTTCACCGTCGCGATCCCTTGGCGTGAGGTGGCGCTACGCACCGTCTGGCCACAACTGAACTTCGACGCCGCCACCGCCACCGTACTGGTGGGTGTCTTCGGCACGACCATCAGTCCTTATCTCTTCTTTTGGCAAGCCTCGCAGGAAGTCGAGGACATGCTTCGGGATCCACTCGCTGAGCCGCTGACCCGCGCCCCAAGCCAAGCGCCGTCGGAATTACGGCGCATCCGCTGGGACACGTGGAGCGGGATGTTCTACTCGGATCTCACTGCCTACTTCATCATTCTCGCGACCGCGGTCACCTTGCACGTCAGCGGCATCACCGACATCGAGACCGCAGCACAGGCGGCGAGCGCTCTGCGTCCGCTCGCCGGAGAATTCGCCTTCCTGCTGTTCGCCATCGGGATCATCGGCGTCGGCTTGCTGGGTGTGCCGGTGCTCGCCGGCTCGGCCGCCTACGCGGTGGCGGAAACGCTGGGTTGGCGCTGGAGCCTGGAACGACCCGCCCGCGAAGCGCGTGGTTTCTATGGCGTGATCGCTGCCAGCGTGCTGATCGCTTGGGGCATCCAGTATTCGCCGATCGCACCGATGAAGGCTCTGTTCTGGAGCGCCGTCATCAATGGCATCGTGGCGGTACCACTGATGACGATCATCATCCTGCTGGCCTCGAAGGCCTCGATCATGGCGTCCTTCAGAACCGATCGCTTCACGGTCGTGCTGGCCTGGATCGCGACAGGCATTATGGCGGCCGCCGCCATCCGCATGTTCGTGCCTTGAGTTACGGCCCGTCGCCCCTTCGAGGTCGGAGACTGAGCAGATAAGCGGCGACATCTCTCTGCTGACGCTCGAGCAGAATAAGATCGGGCATGCGCAGCACATCCTCGCGCCCTTGCCAGTGTCGTGTCGACAACATCTGCCGAAGATCACTGGCACTCAGACCGGGTCTTGCGGCAATCGCTGCGAAGGCCGGTGCTGGTGGCTGCAGTATCGGATCCATGGGCTGCTCCCCGCCGATCACATGACAGGTGGCGCAGACATTTTCCGCCAGTTGCCGCCCCGCAGCAATCGACGCCGCCAATGCCTCTGTCGGCCACATCACTGGGACGATCAGCATCGCTACGATGAACCCGAACACCTGTCGTGTCGACGTCGGCATTGAGTGTCTCCTGACATCCAAGAGCGGCCCGATAATCACGTTTCGGCACCACCATGACGCACATCCGTCGACGGAAACATAGGGATCTACCCGTACGACAGCGACCAGCGCCATCAACGCCTCCGCAACGACGCGCTTGGGAGCGCCGGTCATCTGGGCGCGACAGGATTCGCCTTGCGAAGCCAACCGAATCGATGGCTCTCGTCCTACCCAGCGACGAGCCGAGCAATGCAAAGGCCCTGACCTTACGGTTCAGGGCCTTTGCGGATCCGACGTGAATGCTTCACCGCGTCACTGGTCACCGCGCCAGAGCCGCCGACCGGTCAACGGACGGTGTATCCACGGGCTTCGAGGCATGCCTGCTGCGCGCGGAAATAGTCCGATCGACGGGCCTGGGCACCGCCATCACCCCGGGAAGGGTCGAAACCGGTCTGGTCGGCCGCCCAGCGATGGCACTCATAGCGGTCTTTCGCCTGCATCTCCTGACTTTGTCCGTTCTTGGGATACACGAAAATACTTTCGCTGCCCGACGGCACAGCCGCGGCCGGGGGTGGCGAAACAGCGGCCATCGTCGGCGCACTCGCGCTGACGTCGACGACCTCGTACTGATTCCTGTTCGGGTGATAGAGGTAATAGGTGTCATTCGCGTAGTAATACGTGACGCCACCGAGCACCACCACTGTGGCGAAGGCCGGCAGCACCGGCACAAAAAGACCAAACGGCGGACCGACCACCAGGAAGCCGCCACCATAACCGCGATACCAGACCCCCTCGTGGAACCAGTAGTGCTGGCCACGGAACTCGAAATTTCGGGCCTCGGGGGCAAGATGCCCGATCTGCGACCCACGGACGGGATAGGCATGGTTGTGGCCATGCGCGACATCCAGATGGGTCCTCACATGCTCCTCGTGCTGACCCCACACCACGGCAGGCGTCAGCAGCATGACGCAGAGAACGCTCGAAAACATCGACTTAAGCATTGTGGTCATCGAATCCACTCCTGACACGGGCACCAACGATACCCTGATCCATCGGCTAAGACACCCATGCGCGCCGTCAGTTCCCACGGCCCGACAGCGCGCTCACCGTCTCGTAGGGACGGGCGGTGGCGGCAATCCTGCCGCTCAAGACTTCACGTGCTCCTCGTACATGGGATTCTGCTCTTTCCAATCCTTGCGCTCGCCCAAACGTTTCGCACGTTCACCCATCAGCATCACCGCCCGGGTGCGCTGCTCCGCCGTCAGGACATTGCTGTAGATGTTCGCATTCAAATCGGCGTGCAGCTGGACACGCGCCGCGGCATTCGACTTAAGCGTCGACACCAAGCCCGCATAAGCGACATCGGTTGGTGGCAAGGCCGCGAGTCGATGCATCGCATCCCTATCGCTCGTGGCCAGCGCAGCCATCTTGCTTCTGATCTCGACGTGGATGGCCTTCAGCTTGACCTTCTGGTCGCTGGTGAGTGCGAGCTCGTGGAGCACACCGAAAACACTACCCATCATCATCGGCGATCGCATCCGATCAAAGTGGCCGTGTCGATACCCATGGCGGTGCCAGTGATGACGCCAAGGACGACCCTCCCGGTGCCAGCCACCGTCATGAGCCCCCATCTCCCGGCCATGATCACTCCAAGCCGCGCCAGGTTCACCTGAGAATCCATCCATCGGATGCTCTGCGCCCGCCCAGCCGCGATGCTCCACCGGCGCCGGCGCATCGCTGGAGGGCGTCGCAGGATTCGCGTGCGCCACGCTCACGCACGCGCCGACCAGTAGTGCCGGCAGCAGTTTCGAATGAAATGTCACGGTAAGTACCTCGTTGAATGGAGCGGGCCTGACAGCACAGCCACCTGACGAGTGCCTGTGTTCCTAGGCACCTAAACGCCAGAGACCACTGGCAGTTGACGCATGATGCCCTGGGGGTTTGGTGACCGGTGCGGGCGCCGCCGATCGACCGAGAGCCCCTAAGCCAACTAATATCCATGTAAATCAGCCACTAATGGTGCACTGTGCACCCTAAAACGCGAACCCACCGAGTCCTCGCGGCGCAGCCCAAGCGCCCCGATCGGCCGATCGACACTCGCCGGTAAACCAAAGGCCACTTCACTCGTTCTCCGTTCAGTCGGAGACTTGAATGACCCGGCGGCGAACGCCTGTGCCGCCACATTTAAGCAACTCTTAACAGGGCCGCACCGTGGAACCGCCGACCCGCATGGGATACTTAGCCCTCATGCGGACTGTCCGCCGGCGCTCAGGAGCCTTTGCAGCGTGAACAAACGGACTCAAGTCATCGGCGGCCTCGTGCTGCTGCTCGTCGCGATCGCCATCACCGTCTACATGACCCGCTGGCGGAACGCCTCCGAGGGCCCAGGCGCGGGATTTCGCAAAGGCGGCGGTCCAGCGGTATCGGTACACGTGGCAACCGCACGCACAGGAAACATCGATGTGATCATCGATGCCCTCGGCACCGTGACGGCACGCAACACGGCCCTCGTGCGTACACGCGTCGCAGGGCCGATCGTCAAAATCAACTTTGCGGAAGGCCACGAGGTCAAGGCAGGCGAGGTACTGGCCGAGGTCGATCCGCGGCCGTACAAGGCGGCGCTCGAACAGGCGCAGGGCCAGCTCGCGCATGACGCTGCGCTGCTCGCCATCTCCAAAAACGATCTCGACCGCTACCAGACGCTACTCAAGCAGGATTCGATCGCCGACCAGCAAGTCGCCGATCAGGCCGGCCTCGTGCAGCAATATGAAGGGACAGTGAAGGCCGACAAGGCGAACGTCGAAACCGCGCGACTCAATCTGGAATTCTCGAAGATCACGGCGCCGATCGCGGGGCGCGTCGGTCTGCGCCAGGTCGACATCGGCAACATCGTCCAACCGGCCGATGCCACCGGCATTGTCTACATCACCGAAACCCACCCGCTGTTCGTGGTGTTCGCGGTGCCAACTGAGCGCATCGCTGCGATCGATGCCAAGTGGCGCAATGGTGTCGCGATCAAGGTTGAAGCCTACGATCGGGACGGCAAGACATTGCTGGCGACAGGTAGCTTGAACGGTACCGACAATCTGGTCGACACCACGACCAGCACGGTCAAGCTCAAGGCCATCTTCGAGAACAAAGACGGCGCTCTGTTCCCAAATCAGTTTGTGAACGCGCGACTCACGCTCGAGACACTGTCAGGACAGGTGTTGATCCCCTCCACCGGCGTCCAACGCGGCACACCAGGCACGTTTGTCTACAAGGTCAACGACGACTCAACGGTGAGTCTGCAGCTGGTCAGGCTCGGTGCCACCAACGGCGACACCACAGCCATCATTGACGGCCTTTCCACCAACGATCGGGTCGTCACCGACGGCACCGACAAACTCCGTGACGGCTCACGCATCGACATCGCGGGAGACGCGCCCTCGGGCACGCCCGGCGGAAAATCAGGCCGCAAGGGGGGGTGGGGCGGCAAGCCCGGCGGCAAAGCCACTGAGGGCAAGTCGGGCAGTCCGCCGAACGGCGATGCCGGTAGTCACCACAAGCGCGACCCGGCGGGCAACGCTCAGTGAATCCATCGCGGATCTTCATTCTCCGACCGGTCGCGACCTCCCTTCTGATGGTCGCGATCGTGCTCGCGGGTCTGATGGCGTACTTCTCGCTCTCCGTGTCGGCACTTCCGCAGGTCGACTACCCAACGATCGAAGTCACGACCCTCTACCCGGGAGCAAGCCCGGATGTGGTGACCTCGGCGATCACGGCACCGCTCGAACGTCAGTTCGGCCAGGTGCCGGGGCTGCTGCAGATGTCATCCACCAGTTCGGGTGGCGCGTCGGTGATCACGCTGCGCTTCAGCCTCGATCTGTCGCTCGACGTCGCCGAGCAGGAAGTGCAGGCTGCCATCAACGCCGCCGCAACCTTCCTGCCGACCGACTTGCCGATGCCGCCGGTGTACGCCAAGGTGAATCCCGCCGATGCGCCGATCATGACGCTCGCCATCACCTCGGACACGCTGCCACTGCCCCGAATGGAGGATTTCGTCGATACCCGTCTCGCACCGAAGATCTCTGAGGTCTCGGGTGTCGGGCTGGTCACCATCGCCGGCGGTCAGCGGCCTGCGGTGCGGGTGCAGATCAACCCGGTGGCCCTCGCCGCGGCGGGCCTCACGCTCGAGGACGTGCGCACCTCGATCGGCACCCAGAACGTCAGCGCCGCCAAGGGCAGCTTCGACGGTCCACAACGGGCCTCGACGATCGACTCCAACGACCAACTGCGATCCGCGAACGACTATCGCGACATCGTGCTCGCGTTCAAGAACGGCAGTCCGATACGACTGCGTGACGTCGCGGACATCATCGACGGTGCCGAAAACGCCAAACTCGCTGCCTGGGTCAGTCAGGACGGCAAGACCGTCCCTGCCGTCATCGTCAACGTGCAGCGCCAGCCCGGCAGCAACGTGATCGCCACCGTCGATCGCATCCAGACCTTGCTGCCACGACTCCAGGCAAGCTTCCCGGGCGCGATGAAACTCTCGGTACTCGCCGATCGGACCACAACGATACGCAGCTCCGTGCGGGATGTGCAGTTCGAGCTCGCGCTCTCCGTCGCTCTCGTCGTGCTGGTGATCTTCCTGTTCCTCAGAAATCTGAGCGCCACGATCATTCCGAGCGTGGTCGTGCCGGTCTCGCTGATCGGCACGTTCGGACTCATGTATCTCGCCGGCTTCTCGATCAACAACCTGACCATCATGGCGTTGACGATCGCAACGGGCTTCGTCGTCGACGACGCGATCGTGATGATCGAGAACATCGCCCGTTACATCGAGGCCGGCGAGTCTCCGATGGAGGCGGCCCTGAAAGGGGCAAGACAAATCGGTTTCACGATCATCTCGCTGACGGTCTCGCTGATCGCGGTACTCATCCCGCTGCTGTTCATGCGCGAAGTGGTCGGTCGGCTTTTCCGAGAATTCGCCATCACGCTCGCGGTATCGATCATCATCTCGGCGATCGTTTCGCTGACGCTCACCCCAATGATGTGCGCCAGAATCCTGAACGCGCATGATGCCTCACAAGAGCCCGCGTGGCTGCGGCGCATCGGAGCGGCCTTCGACAGGCTGACCGAGGCGTATGGCCGTCAACTCAAGATCGTGCTCAAGCATCGCCGCGCAACGCTCTGGGTCGCGGTCGGCACACTCGCCCTCACCGTGCTCTTCTATGTGGTGATTCCAAAGGGCTTTTTCCCGATGCAGGACACCGGCGCACTGCAAGGCATCACGGAAGGGCCACAGTCCATCTCCTTTCAGGCGATGAGCGAGCGCCAGAGCGCCCTCGCGGACACGCTGTTGAAGGATCCCGCGGTAGACAAGATCGCCTCCTTCATCGGCGTCGACGGCGTCAACGCGACGTTGAACAGTGGGCGGATGCAGATCACGCTGAAACCCCACAGCGAACGTGAACGCGACCTGAAGGCATTGATGGCCAGACTCGCAGCCCGCGCCGAGTCGGTGCCCGGCATCACGCTCTACCTGCAGCCGGTGCAGGATCTGACGATCGAGGATCGTGTCTCTCGCACCGAATACCAGTTCACGCTGGAAGATCCCAACGCAGCAGAGCTTTCGATATGGGTGAGCCGACTGGTTGCGAAACTACGAACCGTGCCGGGACTTGCCGATGTTGCCAGCGATTTGCAAGATCAGGGCCTGCAGATGTACGTCGACATCGACCGGGCGAGTGCGAGTCGCATGGGCGTCACACCCGCCGCCATCGACAACGCGCTGTACGATGCCTATGGACAGCGTTTGGTATCGACGATCTTCACGCAGGCCAATACCTACCGTGTGGTGCTCGAAACCCGCCCCGAAGATGCCAAGGGTCCACGCAGTCTGGCCTCGCTGTACGTCGCCGGCGCCGGCGGCCCCGTTCCATTGACGAGTGTCGCGCGCTTTTCCGAGCGCACCACATCATTGTCGGTCAATCACCTGGGCCAGTTCCCGGCCACGACCATCTCTTTCAATCTGGCGCCCGGCGCCGCGCTTGAACAGGCGGTCCGAAGCATTCGCGATGCGGAGACCGCCCTCCAGATGCCGGCGAGCGTCGCGACCAGCTTTCAGGGCGCAGCCGCAGCCTTCGAAGGCTCGTTATCCAGCACCGTCTGGCTACTGATCGCCGCGATCGTCACGATGTACATCGTGCTCGGGGTCCTCTACGAGAGCTACATCCACCCGATCACGATTCTGTCGACCCTGCCGTCCGCCGGCATCGGGGCACTCCTCGCGCTCATGCTGAGCGGCAACGAGCTTGGCATCATCGGCATCATCGGTATTGTCCTGTTGATCGGCATCGTCAAGAAAAACGCGATCATGATGATCGATTTCGCGCTCGCCGCGGAGCGAGAAGAGGGCAAGTCGCCGGAAGAGGCGATCTACCAGGCGTGCCTGTTGCGTTTGAGACCGATCCTGATGACGACGGTTGCTGCGCTCGCCGGCGCCTTGCCGCTGATGATCGGTACCGGCGTAGGTTCGGAACTTCGACACCCGCTCGGACTGACCATGGTGGGTGGCCTACTCGTGAGTCAGGTTCTGACGTTGTTCACCACACCCGTGATCTATCTGGCCTTCGATAGCCTCGCACGCCGTCTCAGTGAGCGCACGAGGCCGCAGTCGCTCGCCGACGATGGCGCGTCATGAGCCTCGAGCGTCTTAAGGCGGCGGTCGCGGAGCGGGGAGGCATCTCGCGCCCATTCATCGAACGGCCGGTGGCCACGACACTGCTGACCATCGGTATCGCGCTTGCCGGCTGGATTGCGTTCATGAACCTGCCGGTGGCAGCCTTGCCACAGATCGACTTTCCCACGATCTCGGTGTCAGCCTCGTTACCCGGAGCAAGCCCCGAGACCATGGCCGCCACCGTCGCCACGCCGCTCGAGCGCTCGCTCGGTCAGATCGCAGGCGTCGACGAACTGACTTCCTCGAGCTCCCTTGGCCAGACACGCATCACCCTGCAGTTTGACCTGACGCGGGATATCGACGGGGCGGCGCGAGATGTGCAAGCCGCGATCAACGGCGCCAGGGCACTCTTGCCCACTGCACTGCCGACCAATCCTTCCTGGCGAAAGATGAACCCCGCGGATGCGCCCATCCTCATCATTGCGATGACTTCCAGTACCCATTCGCTGGCGGAGATTTACGACGTCGCCTCGACGGTCGTGGCGCAGAAACTCTCGCAAGTGCAAGGCGTCGGACAGGTGCAGGTCGGTGGCGGCTCCCTGCCGGCTGTGAGGGTGGAACTCGACCCACTCGCACTGGCGGCAAAACATTTGTCACCGGAACAAACGCGCACCGCCATCGCCGCGATGAACGCAGACCGTCCGAAGGGCTACATTGAGGATGACACGCATCACTGGCAAATCCTCGCCAACGACCAGGCACGCACTGCGGCCGAGTACCTCCCGACCGTCGTGTCGTGGAACAACGGCGCGGCCACCCGCCTGTCAGACGTCGCGACGGTCGTCGACTCGGTGCAGGATGTGCGAAATGCCGGCCTCGCCAACGGCAAGCCGGCGATACTCCTGATCCTCACGCGCCAACCCAACGCCAACGTGGTCGAGACCATCGACCGGATCCGCAAGGTCCTGCCGCAATTGCGCGCCATCGTGCCCGCCACCATCAGCCTCGACATCATGATGGATCGAACGCCCACGATCCTCGCCTCGCTGCACGACGTCGAGCGCACCTTGGTCATGGCGATCCTGCTGGTGGTGCTCGTCACCTTCCTGTTTCTGGGTGACTGGCGAGCCTCCGCCGTATCCATCGTGGTGGTGCCAGTCTCGCTGCTCGGCACGTTCGGCGCCATGTACTTTTGCGGATACAGTCTGGACATCCTGAGCCTGATGGCGCTGACCATCGCCACTGGCTTCGTCGTCGACGACGCGGTCGTCGTGCTCGAGAACACGATGCGTCATGTCGAGGAAGGGATGGCGCCGGTGCCGGCGGCGTTGCGCGGCGCACGCGAAGTCGGCTTCACGGTACTGGCGATGAGTCTGTCGCTGATCGCCGTGTTCATCCCGATCCTGTTCATGGGTGGTCTGGTGGGCCGGCTGTTTCGTGAATTTGCGGTCACGCTGGCAACCTCGATCATGGTGTCGCTCGTGATCTCGCTCACAGCAACGCCGATGCTCGCCTCCCGACTGCTCCGTTCCCGTACCGAGCATGCCCCAAGCGGCTTCACGCGCCGCGTCGAGGCGTGGTTCACGGCGTTACGCGCCAACTACCGCAATTCCCTGTCGTGGGCGCTTGCGCACGGACGTGTGGTAGGTTTAGGACTGCTCGTGACCATCGGCCTCAACATCGCCCTCTACGTGATCATTCCGAAGAGTTTCCTGCCACAGCAGGATACCGGTCGACTGGTAGGGGGTGTTCAGGGAGATCAGAGTCTGTCCTTTCAGGCGATGAGCGAAAAGATTCATCACTTAATCGCCGTCATTCAACACGACCCCGCGGTCGAGAATGTGGTCGCATTCACGGGCGGTGGTCAAAAGAACTCGGGCTTCGTGTTCGCCACGCTGAAGCCGGTTGCGGAGCGTCACGGGGTCACGGCGGACGATGTGATCAACCGCTTGCGCTTTCCCCTGATGCACGAGCCGGGTGCCGCGTTGTTCCTGCAATCGGCTCAGGACATTCGCGCGGGAGGGCGTTCCGCCAACGCGCAGTACCAATATACGTTGCAGGCCGATTCGCTCGATGAACTCAACAAATGGGCGCCCGTGCTGAAAAACGCGATGGCGGACCTTCCTGAGCTTGCGGATGTCAATACCGACCAGCAGGACAAGGGACTCGACAGCACGGTGACGATCGATCGAGATGCAGCAGCCCGTCTCGGCATCTCGATGAGCGCGATTGATGCCGTGCTGTACGACTGGTTCGGTCAACGTCCCGTCTCCACTATCTACAACCCGCTCAACCAGTACTACGTGGTGATGGAAGCGGCCCCACGCTTCCTTCGCGATCCGGATACCCTGAAGCAGGTCTATCTGACGGGGGCCAAGGGCGTTCAGGTGCCGCTGACCGCGATCGCCACGTTCAAGGCGACCAATACCTCGCTTTCGGTCAACCATCAGGGCCAGTTTGCCGCGACCACCATCTCCTACAACCTGCCACCCGGTGTATCGATGTCCAAAGCCTCGGATGCCGTTGACCGCACCTTCGCAAGGCTCGGCATACCCTCCAGTGTCCGAGGCAGTTACCAGGGCAGCGCGAAGCTCTTTGCAGCATCGAACAAGTCGCAGCCACTGCTGATACTGGCGGCCATCGTCGCGATGTACATCGTGCTCGGTATCCTCTACGAGAGCCGCTTGTTGCCGATCACCATCCTCTCGACGCTTCCGTCGGCAGGGGTGGGCGCACTGCTCGCGTTGCTCGCGCTCAAGATCGATTTCACACTGATTGCGCTGATCGGCGTCATCCTGCTGATCGGAATCGTCAAGAAGAACGCCATCATGATGGTGGACGTGGCCCTGGCACTGGAACGCGATCAACATCTCGACCCGAAAGAGGCAATCCTCGAGGCGTGTGTGCTGCGCTTCAGGCCGATACTGATGACGACTGTCGCGGCACTCGCGGGTGCCATCCCGCTGGCCTTCGGTCACGGCGACGGGGCGGAACTACGACAGCCCTTGGGTATCGCGATCGTCGGCGGCTTGGTGCTCAGCCAACTGCTGACGCTCTACACAACCCCCGTGGTGTACCTTTTCCTCGACCGACTGCGGCTTCGCTGGCGCCAACGACGCAAGCCGCTGTCCCATGACCTCGCCCTGGAGTCGCCGTGAGTCTGTATCGATCAATCACCCTCGTCGGCATCACCCTCGTGATGGCGAGCTGCGCCGTGGGCCCGGACTATCGGCGACCGGACGTGCCCCAGCCGACCGCGTTCAAGGAGCAGTGGCAGGCTGCCGCGCCGGCGGATGATCTACCGAAGGGCCCTTGGTGGCTGGTGTACGGTGATCCGACGCTCAACGACCTCGAGGAAGCGGCACTCGCTGCCAATCAATCGATCAAGATCGCCGAAGCGCAATACCGCATCGCGGCCGCGAGCGTCAGCGCGGCACGCTGGGCGCTGCTGCCATCGCTCTCGGTCACCGCCACCAAGACCAAGACCTTTGGTGCCGCCGGTACTCAAGTGACCGCGGACACCAAGTCCTACACCTACGACAAACTCACCGGTGCCATGAGCTGGGAAGTGGATCTCTGGGGACAGGTCCGTCGAGCGCTTGAGCAGGCCAAAGCGAACATGAGCGCCAGTGGTCACGCCCTTGCAGCCGCTCAACTGTCGGCCGAGGCGTTGCTGGCACAGGACTACGTTCAGTTACGGGCCCTTGATGTCGAACATGCATTGCTGACACGCACGATCACGGCCTACGAGCGCTCCCTCAAGATCACGAGGAACCGCTATGCCGCAGGCGTCGCCCAGCGCACCGACGTCACCCAGGCAGAATCGCAGCTGGCAAGCGCACAAGCCCAGGATGCGGACCTGCTCACGCAACGTCCGGTGCTCGAGCACGCCATTGCGGTGCTGACCGGCCGTTCTCCCGAGGAGTTTTCCCTGGCGCCCGCGACGTCGTTGCCCACACTCCCCCCGCTGCCACGGGTGATCCCGGCAACGTTGCTCGAACGCCGTCCTGACGTCGCCGCGGCCGAGCGCCAGGTCGCATCGGCGAACGCCGCCGTCGGTATCGCACGTGCCGCCTGGTTCCCGGTACTGTCGCTATCTGCCAACGGGGGATACGAGAGTTCCGCCTGGAAGAACATCACGGCACTGCCGAATCGGTTCTGGAGTCTTGGGCCTTCGCTCGCAGGCTCCATCCTTGATTCCGGGTCCCGTGAACTGCAAAACGCGACCGCAAGCGCGGCCTACCAGCAGGCGGTGGCCAGCTACCGTCAATCAGTCCTCACGGCACTTCAGGATACGGAAGACCAGCTCGCCGCACTGCATGGACTCATGATCGAGGAAGACGCAGCCTCGAGAGCGGCCCGGGCTGCCCACGAGACGCTAACGGCGACCGAAAACCAGTATCGCGCGGGCACCGTGAGCTATCTCAATGTGGTGATCGCCGAGAGCACTTCGCTGTCGGCCGACAGCACCTTGATCAGCGTGCAAAGTCGTCGCCTACTTGCGCACATCGGCCTGTTGCGCGCGATGGGGGGCTCGCCGAACCCTTGATTCGTTGGTGGCTTGAAAGCCGCACGAACCGCAACGGCGCTACGGAAAGCCCTCATTGGGCCTGCAGCGCCCGTGTCGGACACTGCTCCTCCGGCGTAACACGCAGAAGGAGAGAGCTCATGAACAGGGTCCTGCCGCAATGGTCCACCGACTCGGCCGTCGTGGACATCCACCCGGCCACCCCTCTCGATCACCGGACACTGGATGAACGCTGGCGGGAAGCGGCGCTCGAGGTCATTCATGCGCAACAGGATTACGTCGCGCTCGAAGAAAAGCCCGACAGCCCACAAGCCGAGTGGCGTATCGCCTGGCTCCGATTATGGAATGCGGAGAGCAAGTTGCGCGCGATCGATCATGCGCTAAAGCATGTCAGTCCGGCGTTCATCAGCGCCTCCGCAAACCGCTTCACTCGAATAGATGTTCGAGCCTGATCGCGGCTCGAGTCCGATTGCACGATTGCCCCGAGCAGGCTCACCACCTCACCATGAGACCTCAGCCATGTGGATCCTAGGCGAAACTTGTCCCCGCTTTCGTGTTCGAACCGCACGGGGCATCGTAGACCCTGAATCGCTCACCGGTCACTGGCTAATACTGATTCACTGCAGCAAGCCCTGTGTGCTGGGCTGTAGCGCCTGCACCGACTGCTTCGACACTGTGGCCGACCAGTTGACCGTCGAGCATTGTCGCCTCGTGGTTGCCCTGGACGCACCAGACGCGAACTCACGTACGGAAATTCTCGCGCTCGAGACAGGGGCCCAGTCGCCGTGGCAGATGGGTGTCTGGGAATACCCCGAGCGCGCTACCGGCGATGCCACACGCGTCGCCGTCCTCGATCCGGAAGGCGTAATCAGGGCCTTGCTCGAAGTACCCAACCACGCACCCCTGACCGCGATCTTGCTGATGGATTTGTTGCGCCGTGCACAGCGACAGTCGCTGGATATCGACGACAACCCCTCCCCGCGGCCGGTTCGGGAATGTGTCGGCTGTGTGGACTGGTTTGATTTCGACGTGTTGCACCGACACTGAGCCTCACACGCCCGTAGCACATCGGACTTGATCCCCAGGGGCGCGCACAGGCTAGACTGTGCGTGCAGCCTTCCACGCCGTCGATCCGCACAGGTCGTCGCGCCAGCCCCGGGGAACCGACATTCGTGACCACCAGCGCATCGATTGATCTTAGAAGCGATACCGTCACACGACCAACCGCCGCCATGCTCGCGGCGATGCAGTCCGCGACCGTCGGGGATGATGTCTTCGGCGAAGACCCCACCGTCAACGAGCTGCAACGCAAGGCCGCTTCACTATTCGGCATGGAGGCCGCTCTCTTCTGTCCCTCCGGCACGATGACCAACCAGATCGCGATCAAGGTGCACACCCAGCCGGGTGACGAGGTGCTCTGTGATCGACTGTCCCACGTCTACCTCTATGAAGGTGGCGGCATCGCGGTCAATTCCGGGTGCTCGGTACGACTGCTGGAAGGTCAACACGGCCGATTCACCGCCGAGCAGGTCGAGCAGAACATCAACAAGCGGGAGGACGCCCACTTCCCGCTGTCACGCCTGGTGAGCGTCGAGAACACCGTCAACAAGGGTGGCGGCGGATGCTGGTCGCTGGCCGAGCTCACGACGATACGCGCAACCTGCCATCGTCACGGTCTCGCATTCCATCTTGATGGAGCACGACTGTTCAATGCACTGATCGCCAAAGGCGAGTCGCCTGCCCAGTACGGTGCGCTCTTCGACACCATCTCGATTTGTCTGTCCAAGGGCCTTGGCGCGCCGGTGGGCTCGCTGCTCCTCGGGAGCCGCGAGTACATTCGTCGCGCCCATCGGATTCGCAAGGTGTTCGGCGGCGGTATGCGTCAGGCGGGCTTTCTGGCCGCTGCCGGCATTCATGCGCTTGATCATCACGTGGAGCGTCTCGCTGAAGATCACCGCAAGGCCGCTCGGCTCGGCGTCGAACTCGAAGCTTCCGCCGCCGTTGCTGAACTGGCGCCCATCGAAACCAACATCGTCATCGCAAAACTCATCCCCGGCGTCAGCACCGATCGCTTTCTCGCGGCACTCGCCGACCGTGGCATCCTGGCGTTGAGCATCGGCCCGCAACTGATCCGCTTTGTGTTTCATCTGGATGTCAGTGACAACCAGTTCGACCAGGTGCTCGGCGCTGTGCGCGCCTTTCGCTGAAGACCGGGATGCGTACTCTTTGACAATCGTCTCATCGGAGCGCCTTGTGAATACACGCTGGGTCATCCGTTCCATCGTCACTACGGTCGCTGGCTTGATGTTCTGCGGCGTGCGCGTGGCTTCAGCAGACAGCATCGACACACGCATCGACCGAATTCTCGCAGCCACTCCCCTGATCGATGGGCACAACGATCTTCCGTGGGAGATACGCAGCCGCTTCGGGCGTGATGTGGCGAGCGCCAGCCTGCAGTCCGATCTGAGCCATGCGGGTGTGGGCGGTGCGATGCTCCTGATGACCGACCTCCCAAGGCTGAAACAAGGACATGTCGGGGGGCAGTTCTGGTCGGTCTGGATCCCCACCAGCACGACAGGCTTCGAGGCGGTTCAGGTGACGCTCGAACAGATGGACCTCGTCAAGCGCATGGCCGCTCAGTACCCGAACGATCTCGAGATGGCCTACACGGTGGCGGATATTTGGCGCATCCATCGAGCGCACAAGGTCGCTTCGCTGATCGGCATCGAGGGTGGACACCAGATCAACGACTCGCTGGCGGTTCTCCGGCAGATGTACGACGCCGGCGCCCGCTACATGACCCTAACGCATACCCGCAACACCGACTGGGCGGATGCCGCGACCGACCTGCCGGTGCACCATGGCCTGACGCCGTTCGGCGTCGAGGTCGTACGGGAGATGAACCGCTTGGGCATGCTCGTCGACCTGAGCCACGTCTCACCGGAGACCATGAAGGCCGCACTTGCGGTCAGCGAAGCACCCGTGATCTTCAGCCACTCCTCCGCACGTGCGATCGTCGATCACCCGCGTAACGTCCCGGATGACATTCTCAGGATGGTCGCCGAACATCACGGCGTGGTGATGGTGAATTTTTTCACCGCCTACGTCTCGGATGCGCGCCACCGCTGGGCGGCGGACCGCGCCGCCGAAGAAGCGCGCCTCAACAGCCCGCCCTACGGCGGCCTCTACCTCGGTCAGCCGGAGCGCGCCAAGGCGGCGCTCGCCCTGTGGGATGGCGCGCATCCACGACCCGTCACCACGCTTTCGGACGTCGTCGATCACATCGAGCACGTGCGCGCAGTCGCAGGGATCGAGCATGTTGGCCTCGGTTCGGACTTCGATGGGATCGATGAGACTCCGGTGGGGCTCGAGGGAGTCGACCGCTATCCGACCTTACTCGCCGAACTGATGCGTCGCGGGTGGAGCGATGCCGATATCGCAAAACTCGCCGGAGACAATGTACTGCGAGTGATGAGAGACGCCGAGCAGGTCTCGGCGCGCTTGCGGACGAACCGGGCTCCGTCGCAGGTGCTGTACACTGCCGAGTCTACCCACCGACCGTGATGCCATGACCACGCTCAAATCCCTGATCCAGGCTCAGCGACACGGTCATGCGCTCGCGGGACGGTTCTACAACGACGAGGCGATCTTCAGGGAAGACCTCGCGCGCTTCGTGTTCCAGCACTGGTTCTGCGTGGGACATCTCAGTCAGCTACCCACGCGTGGCGACTACCGAACCGTCGACATCGGCCAGGAGTCGCTGCTGCTGATTCGCGGTGATGGTGAGCAGGTCAACGGCATGCTCAACGTCTGCCGTCACCGTGGCTCACGGCTGTGCGCCAGCGGCTTCGGCCACGCTACGGGAGGACGACTCGTTTGTCCCTACCATGCCTGGAGCTACGATCTGGACGGGCGCCTGCTGGCCGCGAGCCAGATGGCCAAGGACTTCCGGCGAGAAGATCATGGATTACGTGTCCTGCCGGTCGAGGTGGTCGAAGGTCTGATCTTCACGACGCTCTCAGCATCACCACCGGCCTTCGACGATGCTCGCACCGTACTGCAAGACTGCGCTGGCACCTACGGCTGGGGTCGGGCCAAGGTGGCTCACCGCGAGATGTACACGATCCACGCCAACTGGAAGCTGGCGATCGAGAACTACATGGAGTGCTACCACTGCCAGCCCGCGCACCCGTCGTTCACGCGCTCGCATCTGTACGCGCGCCCCGCAGAGATGACCGCAGAGGCCGATCAGGCCGCGCGCCTGCGTTCCAGCGCACTCGGCATTCGTATCGAAGATCTCGACGGTTACGCGACCGAGGCGCGTCCGGGACAGGAATCGGTCTCGATACTGCGCAGCGCCATGGCGGAGGGGATGCGGACGGCCTCAAAAGACGGCGCGCCGGTCGCCCCGTTGATGGGGGCATTTCGCGACTACGATGGCAACTCGACGTACTTCGACATCGGACCACTGAGTGACTTCCTCGCCTACCCTGACCACGGGATGGTCTACCGCTTCATCCCCCGCAGCGTCCATCTGACGGAAATGGAAGTGCTCTGGCTGGTGGATGCGCAGGCCGTCGAGGGTCGCGATTACCAGATCGATCGCCTGACCTGGCTTTGGAGCGTCACCAGTGCCGAGGACAAGAAGATCATAGAGTGGAACCAGGCCGGGATCCGATCCGATTTTTTCGTGCCAGGGCCCTATTCCGCGCAGGAGCGCTACGCCCAGCGATTCACGGAGTGGTATCTCAAGGCGCTCGGCGCGTAACCCGCAACGCGCCCCGAGTCCACTCGCGAAGCGTGTCGCGCGAGGTTATAGTGCGCGCATGAGTGACGCGCCCAATTTCGCCTTCCAGACCTCCACGAGCCATCCGGGCTTCCTTAGGGCGCCGCCGCTCTCTGCTCATCCGGAAGCGGAGGTGGTGATCGCCGGTATCGCCTGGGACGGGTCCACGACCAATCGCCCCGGCTCGCGTTTCGGCCCGGCAGAGATCCGGCGAGCCAGTCATATGCTCTGCGATGCCACGCATCCTTTGTTTGGCGTATCGCCCGTCGAGATGTTGGCCGACATCGGTGACCTGACCCTTCCGAACACCTCGCTGGACGCGATGCGCGAAGTGCTCATCCCGCAAGCTCGCACCCTGATCGGTCGGCACCACATGGTCTGGCTCGGGGGTGACCATTCGATCACCCTTCCGTTGCTGCGCTGCTATCGCGAGCAGCAGGCACGACCGCTCTCCATCATTCACTTCGATGCACACTGCGACACCTGGTCCGACCATTTCGGTGAGCCCTCGGGTCATGGCACTTGGGTATACGAAGCGGTCGAGGAAGGCCTGATCGACCCAAAACGGACGATCCAGATCGGTATTCGCTCGGCAGCCGTGCCGGAAACCAGCCGCTATATCGCAAATCGGGGTGGGCGCATTTTCACCGCGCGAGACCTTCGAGGCCTTGAGAACGCCGCCCAGCTGGATCACGTCATCCAGGCGATCCGTGAGGGCGTAGGCCACGGCAGCGACCCGGTCTATCTGTCACTCGATATTGATTGCCTGGATCCAGCGTTCGCACCGGGCACCGGCACGCCGGAACCCGGCGGCCTGAGTTCGAGCCAGGTACTGACCTTGCTCGAGGAATTGAGTGATCTCCCTTGGCTCGGCATGGACCTTTGCGAGGTCTCCCCGCCCTACGATCACGCTGAGCTCACGAGCAATGCCGCTGCGCACTTCATCTGGACCTACCTCAGCGGGCGCGCAGCCCGCTGAATCGCCCGATGAATCAGCCCATCCCGGCACGCCGACCCGGCGCGCGATCGATGCGGTGCCTCGCTCACGCAAGCCTGCTGGTCGTCTTGCTGTCCATCAGCGCGCTGCCCACCACGCCCGCGTGGGCGGAGTCCGATGCCTTGCCGGATGCCATCGTGGTGACCGCCACGCGTATCCACGAACGTAGTCTTGAGCTACCGGTCTCGATCAGCAGTTTATCGAAGGCCGCCCTTCGGGAGGGTGAGCTCAGGATCAATCTGTCGGAAACCCTCGTGGAAGTCCCTGGCGTGTCGGCACAAAGTCGCCAGAACTACGCGCAGGATCTGCAGCTGTCGATCCGCGGCTTTGGCGCCCGTTCGAGTTTCGGTACCCGCGGCATACGGCTCTACGCCGATGGCATTCCGGGCACGATGCCGGATGGTCAGGGACAGTTCTCACAATTCGACTTGGGCAGCGCCTCAAGGATCGAAGTGCTGAGAGGGCCCTTCTCGGCGCTCTATGGCAATGCCTCCGGTGGCGTGATCTCGATCTTCACGGAAGACGGCCCGACAGGCCTCGCCGTGGAGGGTACCGCCGAAGCCGGCTCGCTGGGGCTACAGCGCTACAGCCTGAAGGGTGCGGGAGACTCGGGCCGGTTCAATTATGTCATCGACGCGGCGCACTTTGAGACCAACGGTTACCGAGATCACAGCGCGGCCGAGCGCAACACGGGAAATTCCAAGCTACGCATGTCGGTCGGTGACAACACGACGCTCACGTTGATCGGCAATGTGATCGAAACTCCGGCGGTGCAGGATCCATTGGGCCTCACAAGCGCACAGCTTGCGATCAACCCCACGCTCGCGGGCAACAATGCTCTGCTTTACAACACCCGAAAGAGCCTGTCACAGGAGCAAGCGGGCGCAATACTCGATGGCATCCTTGGAGATGCCGAACACTACACCGTCACGGTCTATGACGGCGCGCGTCATACCGAACAATTTCAGGCCATCTTGAAATCGAGCGAAGCCCTCGCCACCCATCCGGGTGGCGTTGTCGATCTCAACCGCAACTTTTACGGCATGGATGCGCATCTCACGGACGCGCGCACTCTGTGGAACGGACCGCTCTGGGTCACCGCCGGCGCCAGCCTGGACACGCTCGCCGAAGACCGGCGCGGATTCTTGAACTTTTCAGGCAACACGCTGGGGGTGCTTGGCGCGCTGCGCTCCCACACCGACAATCATGCAAGTGATCTTGATCCCTACCTGCAAGCCGAGTGGCGCCCCACCGATCGCTGGCATGCCTTTGCCGGCGTGCGTCACAACGAGGTCACGATCACCTCGCTCGATGAGGTCCGGATCGGTATCCCGCAAAGCACCCTGCACTATCGCGCCACAACGCCGGTCGGTGGGCTGTCCTTCACCCTTCAACCCAACCTTGATGCATATGCCTCCGTGGGTCGGGGTTTCGAGACACCAACGCTCAATGATCTGGCGTATCGCTCCACCAACGGTAGTCTCCCGGGACTCAACACCGGGCTGCAGCCCTCGAGCAGCAGCCACTACGAACTGGGCCTGAAGGGTGACTCCGGCCGCCTGCGTGCCGATCTCGCGGCGTTCGTGATCAAGACCCACGATGAATTGGCCGTCGAGCAAAACTCGGGCGGCCGCTCCGTCTATGAAAACATCGGCGACACCGCAAGGCGTGGCGCGGAACTTTCGACCGAAGCCGTCCTCAACGGGGCATTGCGCGCCCATCTCGCCTACACCTACCTGCATGCCGTCACCGAGCAAGCGTACACCTCCTGCTTCGGCCTACCCTGCCTTCCAGTCGTGATCCCCGCCGGCCATCGAATTCCGGCCGTGCCGCAAAACGCCCTGTACGCAAACCTCGAATGGCGCCCACGCGACGGCCATCTGACGCTCGCCGCCGAGACCCTCGGGCGATCGCAGATCTACGCCGATGATCGCAACACGGCCGCGGCGGCGGGCTACTGGGTCACCAACATCCGCGGCACCCTCCTGCAGGACATCAACCGTTGGACCATCACCGAAACCTTGCGAATCGACAATCTCTGGGATCGACGCTACGTGGGCTCGGTGATCCTGAACGATGCCAATAGTCGGTTCTTCGAGCCGGAGCCCGGCCGCGGCATCTACCTGCTACTCACGGTACTCCACCGTTAGTGCCCCGAGGGACTCCTAGAATGCGCGGGCGCCGCCCGAGCATTTGACAGTCCTGATACGGGTGACAGACCGCACGATCTTCGTATCCTGTCGCCCGAAATACTCTCAAAAGAAAGCATTTCCCCCTCCCGATGACGATGACCGATCGCTAACGGATCCTTTATCATTCGCGCTCGGATCACCCCTTGCCGCGCCTTGAGTGCGGTGTATCGGCTTCTGCGGAGCTTCTGCCAACACCATGTGGATCGTCAGCCTCGCTCTGCGCCGCCCCTACACCTTCATCGTGCTCGCGCTGTCGATCATGCTGCTCGGGCTGTTCTCGATCCTGAGGATGCCAACCGACATCTTCCCGAACATCAATATCCCCGTGGTGGCGGTGATCTGGAACTACGCGGGTCTGTCGCCGGCCAACATGGCCAACAGGATCGTGCTCACCACCGAGCGAACGGCACAAACCACGATCACCGACATCGAACACGTCGAGTCGCAGTCGCTCACCGATCGAGGTATCGTCAAGTACTTCTTCCAGCCCGGGGTCAACGAGGAGCTGGCCTACGCGCAGATCACGGGGGTGTCTCAAAGCCTCCTTCGCGCCATGCCGCTAGGCACCACGCCACCGTTCATTCTGGCCTACAACGCCTCCACCGTACCGATCCTGCAGTTATCTCTCTCCAGCGACACGCTCTCGGAAGCACAACTTTTCGACGTTGCGAACTACGGTCTTAGAACCTTACTGTCGACGGTGCGCGGCGCGGCGATCCCCTATCCCTTCGGCGGCCTACAGCGGCAGGTCCAGGTCGATCTCGATCCGCAAGCATTGCGCTCGACCGGCCTGTCGCCCGCCGAGGTCTCGGCCGCCATTGGGGCCCAGAACCTGATTCTGCCGGCGGGCACGCAGAAGATCGGACCCATCGAGTACTACGTCGATACCAACGCCTCCGCCACCACGGTGGAGGAACTCAACGACGTACCCGTGCGTGCGAAGGACGGCACGGTCACCTACGTCCGCGACATCGGCCATGTACGTGACGGCTACCCTCCACAAACCAACATGGTGCGGCGCGACGGCAAGCACGCCGTGCTGATGAGCGTGCTCAAAACCGGCAGCGCATCGACACTCGACATCATCAATGGCGTCAAATCGCGGCTACCCCAAGTCCGTGACCAACTCCCGCCGGGCCTCAAGATCGACGTGGTGGGGGATCAGTCGTTGTTCGTAAGCTCCGCCATCGAAGGTGTGATCCGGGAGGCGGTGATCGCGGCGGCACTGACGGCGCTCATGATCCTGCTGTTTCTCGGCAGCTGGCGCAGCACGATCATCATCGCGGTGTCGATCCCGCTGTCGATTCTCGCTTCCATCATCTGTCTCTCCGCACTCGGGGAGACCATCAACATCATGACCTTGGGTGGCCTCGCACTCGCCGTCGGCATTCTGGTCGACGATGCCACGGTGACGATCGAGAACATCAACTGGCACCTCGAGCACGGCGAACAGGTCACCCCCGCGATTCTGAAAGGTGCCGAGCAGATCGCTCTTCCGGCCCTGGTCTCGACGCTTGCGATCTGCATCGTGTTCGTGCCGATGTTCATGCTGGCGGGAATTGCGAAGTATCTGTTCGTGCCGCTGGCCGAGGCCGTCGTGTTCGCGATGCTCTCCTCGTATCTGCTGTCCCGAACGCTTGTCCCGACGCTTGCCAACTACTGGCTCAAGCCGCACACCACGTCCGAACACAGCGAAGCAAAAACCGCGATCGGCCGCTTCCAGGTTGCCTTCGAGAAGAGATTTCAACAGCTCAAGGAGCAGTACCGTCTGCTGCTCGAAAAGGCGCTGGCCGCCGGGCCCCGCTTCGCGATCCCGTTTCTACTCGCCATGGCGGGCACTGCGATACTCGCGTTCCCCTTTGGAAAATATCTACCAGGACTCGGGCAGGACTTCTTTCCCACCGTTGATGGCGGGCAGATCAAACTGCACTTGAGAGCACAGGCCGGCATTCGTATCGATGAGACGGCCCGTCTTTGCGATGCCATTGAAGGCACGATTCGTAGCGCCATTCCAGCCTCGGAAATAGCCTCCATCGTCGACAACATCGGCACGCCATATAGCGGCATCAATAGCGCCTATTCAACGTCGGCAGCCGTAGGCATGGGAGACGCCGATATCTTCGTAACGCTGAATGACGGCCACCGCCCGACCGCCGAGTACGTCACGAAGCTCAGGCACATCCTCAATGAACGCTATCCAGGCGTCACCTTTGCTTTTCTTGCAGCTGATATCGTCGGGCAGATTCTGAACTTCGGCCTGCCAGCGCCGATCGACGTGCAGATCGCCGGCAATGACGTCGCCGCTAATCGCGAATACGCCAACGCATTGCTACCGAAACTGCAACGGATCCCTGGCGTGGTGGATCTGCACGTCCACCAGGCCTTCGATTATCCCAAGATCGAGATCGACGTCGACCGTAGCAAGGCCGCACTCCTTGGTCTCACCGAGCAGACGATCGCCTCTGATCTGCTGATCTCACTCTCGGGTAGCGCCCAGACCGCCCCGTCGTTCTGGATCGAGCCCAAGTCGGGTTCGACCTACAACGTAACCACGCAAACACCCCAATATCGGCTCGAATCGCTCTCGGACCTGATGAGTACGCCGATCACGACGCCAAACGCCGGTCAGCAACTGTTGTCGAACGTGGCCACCTTCCATCGAACCACGACGCCAGCCATCGTCAATCACTACAATTCGCAGACCGTGATCGACCTCTACGGCTCGGCGGAGGGTGCCGACCTCGGCTTCGTGTCGGCTCAAATCAATCGAATATTGGCCGATACGTCAAAATCACTGCCACGTGGCTCCAAGGTGATCCTGCGCGGTCAGGCGCAAACCATGACGGCGTCGTTCAACGGCCTGCTGTTTGGTCTCGCGGGCGCGGTGATACTAATCTACCTGCTGATGGTCGTGAACTTTCAGTCATGGCTCGATCCGTTCATCATCATCACGGCCCTTCCGTCTGCGCTGGCGGGCATCGTCTGGATGCTGTTCCTGACGCACACCACCGTGAGCGTGCCGGCCCTCACCGGCGCCATCATGTGCATGGGTGTCGCCACCGCCAACAGCGTACTGATCGTGAGTTTCGCACGTGATCGGATGAACGCCGGTGATCGCGCCATGGAAGCGGCATGGCTTGCGGGTCTCACGCGCTTCAGGCCCGTCCTGATGACGGCCCTCGCGATGATCATCGGCATGGTGCCCATGGCACTCGGCCTCGGCGAAGGCGGCGAACAGAACGCGCCTCTCGGTCGTGCCGTGATCGGCGGCCTGATCTTCGCAACGGTCGCCACGTTATTTTTCGTACCAACCGTCTTCATGATGATTCACGGGCGTCCCGACAGCTCGCCGCATCGCGAATCGCCCGACAAGAATTCCGGAGTTGCGCATGTCTGATCTCCTTCCCCCAGACTCCACGATGGGTGCCGTCGATTCATTCATGCGCCGATACGGCAGGGTACTGATCGTGCTGGTACTGCTCATCGCCGTCTGGGGCGTTGCGAGCCGGGTGGTGGGCCGCAAGGAGCTCGCGCGGGACACCGAGCGGGCGGCCATTCCAGCCGTACTGACGGCGCACGGGAAGGTCAGCGACGGGGGTGAGGATCTGGTGCTTCCCGGAAACGTGCAGGCCTTCTACGAGGCACCGATCTATGCACGTACCAGTGGCTACCTCAAGTTCTGGAAGACCGATATCGGCACACCTGTCAAAAAGGGTGATCTGCTGGCGGAAATCGACTCGCCCGAAATAGACCAGCAATACGCGCAGGCGCAGGCCGACATGGCGACGGCCGCCGCCAACTTCCAGCTCGCGAAGAGCACGAACGAGCGCTGGCAAGTGCTGCTCGCCACAGAATCGGTCTCGAAGCAGGATGCCGATCAAAAGGCGAGCGATGCGGCGGCCAAGAAAGCGGCCCTGCAATCGGCAGCGGCCAACCTCGCCCGCCTGCATGAACTCGAGTCCTTCAAGCGAGTCGTCGCACCTTTTGATGGCGTCGTGACCAAACGCAATACGGACATCGGCGCGCTGATCAACGCGGGTCAAAGCGCAGGCAATGCGCTGTTCGAGGTCGCCGACACACATCGGTTACGCATCTACGTCTCAGTACCAGAGGCGTATGCACTGTCGATCAAGACCGACATGGTGGCTGACCTGACCTTCACCGAGCGTCCCGGCAAACGTTACCCCGCCACGGTAACCTCGACGGCACAGGCGCTGGATGCCACCTCGCGGACGCTGCAGGTGGAGCTTCAGATCGACAACCTCGAGGGCGAACTGTTGCCGGGCTCGTATGCTTCGGTCCACTTCAATCTCATGGCGACCACTGGCACCCTACGGGTACCGGTGAACGCTCTGGTGTTCCGTTCGGACGGCATGAGTGTGGCCACGGTCGACAAAACGCATCATGTGGTGCTCAAGTCGATCGCTCCCGGTCGCGACTTCGGCAAGGAAATCGAGGTGCGTTCCGGCATCACGGCAGCCGACGAGTTCGTCCTGAATCCACCGGACTCCCTGCTGGATGGCATGGAAGTCCGCATTCTGCCGCCACCACCGGCGAAAGCAGCCAACAAAGAGCATCCGTGATGACTCGGTCGCGCGGCCTTTGGATGTTGCTTGGTCTCATGATCGGAGGCTGCTCGCTGGCGCCTCGCTATCAGCGACCCGAGATCACGACGCCAGCGGCCTATAGTGAATCCATAGAATGGAAGATCGCGAACCCGAAGGATGCCGCTCCACGCGGTGCATGGTGGCAACAGTTCAACGAGCCTGAACTCGATACGCTCGAGAGCAAGCTCACCACAACCAATCAGAACCTCAAGGCAGCTTTCGCGCGGCTTCGCGAAGCACATGATGCAACTCGCGCCGCTCGTTCAGCCTATCTCCCACGCATCAATATCGGCGGCAGCGCGACTCGCACACAAACATCGACCAATGCTCCGAGCTATAGCGCGTTGCGGCCGGACACGTACAACGATCTGGTCGCGGGCGGGTATCTGTCTTACGAGCTCGACCTGTTCGGTCGGGTGCGCAATACTGTCAGCGGCATCCGGGCCAGCGAGCAAGCCACCGCCGGCGATGTCGCAAGCCTCGAACTCCACCTCCGTGCAGAGCTTGCCAGCGACTATTTCAGCCTGCGCGCGCTGGATGCCGACATCGAGCTTCTCGAGCATGCGGTGGCGGATTACAGCCGCGCGCTCACCTTGACCACC
>Ga0164296_1000762_pt1 | contig 36772 bp, 30 predicted proteins | sample GEODES057metaG_FD_113533 | JGI IMG/M metagenome (GOLD analysis project Ga0164296, IMG submission 113533) | Dystrophic lake water microbial communities from Trout Bog Lake, Wisconsin, USA - GEODES057 metaG | ecosystem: Environmental > Aquatic > Freshwater > Lake | place: USA: Trout Bog Lake...
AGAGATCAAAGCCAACAGTCCCGCAGAAGCCAAACGATTAGCCGAGTCGCAATACGCCGGCAAGCGCATCGGCAACATCATCGAAAGCCGTTGATAGCATCACAGGAGAATCACAGATGAATGCTCAGCAACTAGGCAGAGAGATGATGATCCGTAGCGGCGATCTCAAGGATGACCGCCAGAGCTGCGATTGGGCACGTATCGGACAGCTGCTCACGCAGTTGGGTACGCCAAAGATGCCCAAGACCATGCGCGACATGCGACCAGAAGACAAGAAGATTGTCAGAGACGCTGTTCTGCTGCTACAAGACAAGCTCAACAAAAGCTCAGAACAATAAACCCAACCGCTTTTGAGCCTGCACATAATGGCAGTTGCCTTCCCACGCAGCTGCCATTTCTTCTAGCGATATATCAAATCCATGCCAGGACATGATATTGCACAGACATCTTTCAAAAACTGATCGGTCTTCAGTGATCAAATCGCCCCACTGGAAGGTCATGCTGTTGGGATAATCAAAATCCATTTCTCTGCTCCAATGTACGTGCCATCCTGATCGCATGGCGATGTATCGCAGCAGCTTCTTGGGATCACGTGGATGCTTGTCTGGATTCTTAGCAGCATCTGCTCTCAATCCAAAATAGCTGTTGCTAGTAAGCATGAACAGCTTGCGAGCCTCGGGTAGCAACCATTGGATGAAATCATTGTCTAGATGAGTGTGAAATATCAACTGCTGTCTGCTGGCGATCACGCTGTCAATATCCAGGCCGGTTTGGCTTTTCCATCTACGCAGTAACCAATCCAAGGTTTGATCTCGCAGCCATTGTCTGTTGTCTTCGGTCTTGATCCAACACTGCCCGCCTGCGCCTATGGACACGATGTCCTGGTGAGGTAATCTCATAATATACTGTCGTTCGTTGAACGGTAAGAATGGCATCCTCGGTATAGAGCCAGTTGGGCTGATGCCTAGGTTATCGTATCTAGCAAAGTACCGGCTATGATGCAGAGTGCTGATGACCTGGTGTCCGCTGGTGCCACCAGGATAACATAGCAGGGTAGTCACGGGCAGTATGTCTTCTAATGTGGCCAATCTAATTCCCTGGCAGTCTTGATGTCGTAGATCTGATCATCCAACGGCAAGTCGCGTCGCATGCGATTGTGTAACTCTATTGCTGAATCCATAGCTGTACCAGATTTGATTAGGTTGACTACCTGCTCGAGGCACGTGAACTCTGTATCAAGGTTGTCCCAGTCAATCAAGGTCAGGCAATCGCACTGTATCTCACCAATGAGAGTGCCCCAGTCTATCACGGTGAACCCAAGCTTGTTTAGATCAACGGTTAGCAAATCGCTGTGGTCCGACACGTCAATCTTTCTAAACGCAACGAAATCCAGCAAACGAGATCTGGCCACTTGTTCTATGTCAAGCATCTAAGCAGTTTTTCAATTTCTGGTATTGGATGTCGTGAAATTCCCTGCGTAGCTTGAAACACAATTCTCGATTGGCAGCAAAGCGCTGTGCGTTATCCTGCTTGAAGTTCTTGAGGTCTTCCATGCTAGATGCGCAGATCTTCTCCAGCTGATCAGCTACCATCTTGATGCGCAAGAGAGCATCAAGTTCTTGGTCATAGCTGTGATCTATGACGTCATCGAACACATCAAACCCCCACTCCCTGGCCAGCTTGACCTGGCCGTGCGGTGCTACCCATAGAGGTACCTGCTCTAAAAGAAAACATTTCTCGCTCTTCTCAGTGAGGAAGGCAGTGAACACGTTTGGAAACATGAGATCATGAGTTGTCTCTGGTATGACGCTGCAGAATGCCCCAGTGACCTCCGGCAGCGTGATGCTGTCACGAGTGAACTCCGGAGTCTGTATGGGATTGAATTGGTCACCCGGCAACAGCAGCGGGAACCTATGGCGCAGCTCAGCTGGCACAGCTTGCCACGTGAGTTCTAGCGTCTCTCCGTGATCGCCGCAGCCACAACTGATGTATCCGTATTGATCCAGCCCGCGGCGCAAAACTTCCACAGCCATCAGCACGCGATGAGGTTTTGGTATCCTAGCCAGCATAGCGAAATGATGAGTGGGATCGGACATTGGTACAGCAGCTTCGGCGTCGGTTATGATGCTGAATGCGTCCATCACAGTGACCAGCTTGATTGGTTCATTGCCCTCGCCTGCGCTGCCTGTCCATTGTATTATGTTTGCTGGATCGATGTTAAACTGATCACGCATGCGTTCAACGGTGCTCTTGATATGGCTCCAACTGGGGCCTTCGGTGTGGGCATCTAACACAACTATAATGGTTTTTTCTCGATGTTTATCAACGGTTTCCGCAAACACATCCCAGGGAAACAGCTCGTATATCATGCTTATCGGATGTTGGTTAATGCAGTGTATGAAGAAGTGCCTACCCGAGACCAGCTCATCTTCTATTAGTTTTTCCATATATGGCCGCCAAGTGTGCAGCTGATTGGTAGGACCGCTTACGTATGTCCAAGTGTCATAGTCATATGTGGTCTGAGGTATCATTCCCGATTATGCTAATATCACCGCCAATATCATAAATAATTCCAAATTCAACACCACTTTGCCACGGGAACCTTGATGTGAAAACTACTATCAAAAAGATCTGTGTGCCACTGGCGCTGTTCGTTATATTCTTTCTAGCTGGGATGATAGGCCTATGCTGTGAACAGGTTCACAATGACCTAGCTTTAAGCACCACAGCCTTCCTAGGAAGTTTCACAGGCATGGCAGGAATAGTGTTTCGCATCTATCACGCACTAGCCTAAAAATAATTTGGTTCTATTTGTAATCCTGCTTAATACTAGCATAGAGTCTCATATCAAGGAGTACAAACATGAACGATCAGACGGCACAAGCCGATTCAACGATCAATCTGGCAGACCTGCAGAACATATTGACTGTGCTGGATCTCGCTAGCAGCCGCGGTGCGTTCCGTGGTCCAGAGCTAGAACCAGTTGGTCAACTGTATAACAAGTTTAAGAAGTTCGTAGACAGCGCAGCAGCTCAACAGCAGCCTGCTAGCGATCAGACCGCTGGTGCTGCCAATGGCTGAGATGATGAAACACATAGGCCAGATGGAAAACACTGGCAAGCAAGTAGTGGTAGTATTCATGAGCCTGCCAGGAGATGATGACCACGCATTGGTCATTGACACAGATGCGCTACCCGATCAATACAACGAAGCACTGCGCAAGATCGTAGAGAGCGTTGAAGGTCAGCAGAGCAAGGATCTCGGAGAGCTATTAGGTCGCCGCCCTGCTCCAGACGGCACTGGTGCTACCATGCTCCAAAAGCTGCATCAAGCACAGCGCCTTGACAAGGTTCCTGTTGATTTGGTCCACATGACTCCTGCTCGTGGCATGAAGTTCCCGCTGCGACAGATCCTAGCTGCTATGAAACAGGTCGAAGATAGCACTCCGCCAGACCTCAATGATCTGGATCCAGTGACTCGTGCACAGGTCATCGCTGAGATGGGCAAGTTCAATGTTCATCAGAGCAACATGGAAGGCACCACTGCTGACGGCAAGGCACAGGAAGCACGCGATCTCATACGAATGGCTGAGATGCTAGAAGCAGATGCTACAGCACGACGTGCGCAGGCATATGCTATCGATCCAACGCTGAACCCAGGTCATAAGACCAAGGCCAAGGCCAGCTCATGGTTAGACGAGAACATTGCTGCCCCTGTTGCTAAGAAAGCAGCACCAAAGGCAGCCGCTAAGAAACCAGCTGCTAAGAAGCCTGCAGCTAAGAAATAATATCACTTAAAATTGATATGAGATACGAGGACGGATTATAACAATCCGTCCTTTTTCATTTGCTCGCGTACAGCTGTCGCAGAAATGTTGTGTATCTCTTCATCAAACACTTCTTGCTCTATCACATAGCCAACGTCTCGACCATAGGTTATGTTGACTATGTTTGGCATCAGCATGACCACATACTCGTCACCGTGCATATAACCCTTCTTACCCAGCTCAGTGATGATCCTGTCGCGTACTACATCGTAGTAGAATGGATTCTTCTCATCAGTGCCACCAGTGTCTCTGACCATGATAGCAACCTGCCCGGTCTTGGCAACAGCTCGCTCAAACAGCGCAAAATGACCATCGTGCCACGGTTGCCAACGTCCTAAGAGTTGCGTAGTTGGCTTGTTGTTTTCCCATTTCTTTCTCATCCGCCGTTCCTAAATCCATAAAGCATTGCTTTGATCCAATTGGGTTTGTCTTCTAGATCTAACTGTTCCCAGATGTACTTGGCCCAGAACTCTGCGTCTTGCGTGTCAACGCGATAGGCATATTGTCCAGGTTCTGGCGGTACGAACATCTTGTTGGTGTCTGCGAAACGACCTTCCTTGATGGTGTCAACCCAGATGGTAGTAGCCGGGCCAAACGCTGCTCGCGTAGCAGGGATTGGACAGATGAAATCTGCGATAGCCCAATGCCCGGCTTCTACAGCCTTGTCGCAGAGCCAACCCATGCGACGTGCTTGTTCTATCCTATCAGCTTCACTGAAGCCCAGATCCTTGTTGATCTGAGCACGCACATCGTCTGCGTTCCAGTGCACAGCGCGTAGCTTGGTCCTCAGTGCTCTGGCCAACATGGTCTTGCCTGCTCCTGGCAGTCCCATGATCAGTATCTTCTTGTTAGGCTTCATTGTGTTCTCCTAGCATGGGAAATTGTCCTAATACGATATTCCAACACGCGTCTGCTATCTCACGATGTTCTTTCTGCGTGCCATTGGCCCGGCGCAGATCACAGTAGTGTACCCAGCTGCGCAAGCTGCCGGCCATGTATATCCTGCTCTCAGTTAGCCCTTCTGGTAACAGCGCACGCGCCTGTTCCTTGGCAATGCCCATGTTTATGGCCTTGGTGTATTGTCGCTGTGCGTCAGCTATGGCCAGCTCCTGCATGTTTTTCCACAGCGTCTCCAGCTCAACATCATCTATCTCGATGCTGTTCTGGCGATTCTTGGCATCCTGCAGGCGTGCTTCTCGGGTAACGAACCCCAGTGCCTTGGTAGGATCAGCATAGCGTTGGCTGAACTCCTGGAAGCTGAAGCTGCGATGTCGCAGTATCTGCCGTGCTATGTCGCGGGTGGTATTGATCTCCATGGTCATGTGGACCATTTCCAATGGAGACCAATGTGCGTTATTGATGAGATACCGTATCAGCTTGGCGCTGGTACCGTGATTGTTTTGGTTGGCAGGGTTTGAAACCCTGGCGCAGTAGGCAACCAACTCTTCGGCTGTGTTGCACTCTTCTATCGTGGGTTTGCTTATAGCAACTAGTTTTACTGTCATCTAACAGTATGACTGGCAGCAGAGCCCAAAGTCAATCTTGTGTCTTGCGTTTTGCCTGTCGCTTGCGCTTGGTCTTAACGGTGACCTTGAACTCATCAGCAGTGTTCAACTTGCCCAGCATACCAGCTGCCCACGCATCAATGTCAGCACGCAATTTTGGAAAATTGATGCTCATCTTACAGCTGCGTATCTCGCTTTCTTCTGGACTAAGATCTCGTTCTTGCTCTATGATCTCAGCAAAATGCTTGCCGCTGACCTTGATGACACTGCCATCTTTGGTCTGTATGATCACGCTGCGAATGTATCTAGTCGGTGGTTCGTTTTCGATAGTCAGGCTATCGAATATCTCGTCCCAGGCAGCATCGTCTGCCTTGTCAACGATCTTCTTAGGGGAAGGTGCCATTACGGTGATCCCTGTTGAGCTAACACTACTATTTATGGTACCAGGCATTCCCCAATGCATGTTTTTACTCCTCGTCTAATAATCTGGACATCTCTGGGAAAGTGTCCTTGAAACTAAGTCCTCTGCGCTGATCTAACAGCTGTACCCACTCGCGCAATTCAGGCATGCGTTCACTCCAATCTTCTTTGTCCATGAAGTCTAGCAATCCCCGCAACCTCTTTACTCCGTATCCTGCCCTGAAGAAATCTTCCTTGCTGATGCCTGATTGTGTGGCACCTGTGCATGATTCCCAATTATCTTCTAACCATAAGAAGAACTCTTCGAACTTTTCTCGCACCATCTTCTTGGCCCACTTGGGCAATACCTTGACGTTGAGCTGTGGTGGCCAATAGGCTAGATGCCAGTTTATCATGCCAGCACCGCCCGGCCAGGTGTTTAATTTCTTGAAGTTCTCGCTGAGCTTCCACTTGATCATGTCAGGGATGTAATAGATGTTCAATGCCATCACGGTCACAGCAGTGGTTACTATCACGTTGTCTGGAGTAGAGTCCAGCTTGTGCATGTTGGCCAGCAGCGTAGCCCATTGGCTTGGATAACGTATGTAATCGTTCTTGTCGCCATAGCTGTCCACGCTGAAATGGAACTTTACCTGGCGGAAGTGGCTCCAGATATCAAACAACCTCTGCGGAAGCTCAACAGCATTGCTGTTATAGCGCAGCTCGATATCCTTGGCATATCCGCGACGTATGACTTCTTCAAGCAGCGTGTAATGCTCCTCGATGATGGTGCTTTCTCCGCCGGCAAAATACAGCTGCTTCATGTGTGGTATCTGGTCGTAGAGCTGATTCCAAAACTCTGGATTGTTCATGTGCCAGTTGTAGCTGGCGCCATGCTGCCTACCCTTGTCTGCCCAGTTCCAGCTTTCCTTGAGGCGCGGATTCTGTATGCTGGGATACATCTCTGTCCATTCCTTGACCCAACCGCTGGAATCGTGAGGACTGCACATCACGCACGCCAGCTGGCACTTGCTGCCCAATCTCAGATCAAGATAGCGTATCCTTGGACTGACAGCACCGTCTTCTGTAGTATCGCCGATGATGTCATCCAACCCGAGCTGGTCAACCCAATAGGCAGTCTCCCAGTTGCGCTTGCTCTGTACACCAGCTTCTTCTTCCTTGTAGCACTTGAGGCAGCTGGGAGGCTTCTCTCCTCGCAGCATCATCTTGCGCACGTTGCGCATGTAATCATTGTTCCATGCTTCCATCAACGTGCTGTTGTTGAGATTGGCTGGCGTGCCATCGGCTGTGCGCAGCACGCCTATCTGACCGCCACCGCTCTTCTTGGTGCTGTCCGGATCCTGCACGCTGCTGGCATTGGCAGTGCAGCAGACACGCATGGCCCCATCTGGGCGGCTGCTGAGATGCACCCAAGGCAGGGCGCAGAAAGTTGGGCTGGGGAGTTTGGATGTCATTGTTTATTTACGGTCCCTGTGAATTGGCTACCAAATTGATCGAACCCTGTACCACAGGTTTTAGCACATACTCGCAATTTGCCATCGTTGATGCTTGGCTTGGACCAGCTATCAGCTATCCGCTTGAAATAGCTGCCATTTACTATGGAATCCAATGGGTTTTTGATAGCATTTACGTTGTCAGTGTCATGGTCTATGAGGCTCCACATCTCGCTCTGCTTGTGGGGCCAATACCAGACATAAAGCTGATTGGCTGTCCAGCAGCAGGGGAAAGCCAAACCTTCTGAACTGATGTACAGGCTCTTGTCTTCTGAAACCTTGCATCGCACGCAGGTCTGATCTATGTAGCTCTGCATGCTACCAAATTGATCAACCAACGCCTGTTCTTTGCTCAAGCTGTCGTTGTGATAGTCTGGATTCTCCGGCTTCTCAATGTGATACTCGACCATGCCGTTCCTGCTCCAAACTTCTTGGCTATCCTTGCCCTGTAGCTTGGTATTGCTGAAGAAGCGGCCTGTCTTCTTGGTGCGGAACTGCGCAAATCCCATGCTTTGGCTAAGTGCGCGAGCTTCTTCAACTTGATGCTCATTGTGTTTGAAAACGATAAACTCCCACTGTGCTATGCCGCCAGCTGCTATGAAAGCCGTTAGGTTTTCCATGATCTTCTGCCAGTTGGTACCTCGGCGATAGATGTGATTGGTATCAGCTAATCCATCCAGACCAAACTTGGCATAGTCACCTGTTTGGCTCAGTATCTTGCCAAGCCTAGCCCACCAAGCAGGTGTTCGTGCGCCGGCATTGGTGTGTATGCCTAGCTTGATATCAGGATTGACGCTGCGCAGCCATTCGTAGACTTCCAGCGTATCATTGGCTGCGATAGGATCACCATAGTTTCCGCACATATACAGTTTTTTCAGTTGGCGCACGAACGGTTCGGACATGATGCGTTGTACATCCGCCAATGACAGTTCTCTCTGAGATAGGTATTCATTCTCAGGTCCACCAAACTTGTTCCTGCCGCACATGGGACAGCTGGCATTGCACTTGTCGGTTATCTCCAGATGAACCGTAGTGATGTTAGAATATTCATATATCATCAGCTGTGTCCAATAATAGTTTGACTGCTATGCCCGGGCCCACCTTGCTGGGCAATCCACCGTGTTGATCTATATACCAAGATATAACAGCCTTATACCAAGCGTAGCTGTCGTGATGCGCTGCCTTGTTGAACATGACTAGATCGTGATTGCCATAGCCATCACCGGCTGCTAGAACTCTAGCAGCTTCTTTTTGTAGCTGTCTTGGTGGCAAGGAATCTAGGTCAATGATCATTTACGCCCTATCAGCATGAATCGTGTGTAAAGTGTACAGTCGAGCTGGCCCGCAAACAGCAATTCCTTCATGGGATACATGCGCTTGAACTCATCTAAATCATTCACGCTGTTGTTGTGTTGTTCATTCTCGAACCAATTGTTGTTTTGTAAGATTATCAACTTGTTTTGCTGTATGTTATCCCACCATGTGCGATCGCTGCCCATGTGATCACAGCTGGTATTGATGATGGTATCAGCACTGTCAGTTATTGGATAGCTCATGCGATTGTTTATGTTGCTCCACACGCTCCATTCAAACGAATCATAGTCAAGCATGTTGACATCCTGCGTGAATGATTTGAACATCCACCTGTCTTTGACCGCAGATCTGTTCAAGGTATCAGCTAGGTCGGCACAGCGATCATCTATGTCAAAGCTACGCACAGCAGTCACGCCAAGTTCATTCTTGCGCAGTAACATGAGATAGGCTAGAGTTCCTATCCAACCGCACAGGATCCAAGTATTGCCTAATCGCAGATCATGGCTTCGCACAGTGTCTAATAACCATGCCTTGCTGGCCAACTGACCTTGGCTGAAAGCATCTAGTATGTTCACGCTATCAGCATGGGGAAGAGCAGCTACTGACGCATAGGCTCGGAGGAACGCAGCTTTATCATCTAACAGTTCCCAGGCATTGTAAAGCACGCGCAGAGCACTGGGATGATCTCGCAGTATTGCCAACACTGGTGTCGGCCATCGCATGATGGCAGCTAATCCATCCAGCTCAGCTGGTGATAACTTGACCAATAGCTTCAAGGCATCGCTGTGTGATTCTAGTTTTATCAATACATCCAGATCAGGCAAATCTTTCATCACTTCCTACCTATTAACATATAGCGTTCGTATAGGTCGCAGTCCAACGCGCCCTTGAAATATACTCGTCTGCATCTAGCTCGATTTGACAGCTCGTAGAGGCTGTTCATGTTGTTGACATGACCGTCTAGATCGGGACTATTGTTACACTGCAGTACAACCAGTTTGCCGTCTGGTATCTTGCTAAACCAAGCTTCAAAATCATCTAAATGTTCGCAGCTGGTATTGATTATAGTGTCAGCGCTGCCAAACATCAGTTCAGTCTCGCCGTTGAACTTAGTAGTTTTCCAAAAACAGTCGTCATAGATGAGATCATTCACATCCATGGTACTGGCCTTGAACTTCCATCCATCCATCACGTCCGGTCTATTCAGAGTGTCGGCTAGTGGTTGGCAATGTGGATCGATATCAAAGCTGCGTATGTGATCAAACCTTAGCTGGTTATCTGTGCGAATCATGAGATAGGCCAACGTGCCTATCCATCCACACATGATCCAGATCTTACCTAGGTCGACGTCGAGGGTCTGTAGCTGTCCGATCAACCAAAGCTTGCTGTTGAGCTGACCGTAGCTAAAGGCGTCAGTCCATTTGACCTCATCGCTGGCAGCGTTATCTAACACTGCGATGTAACGCTCCATGAACTGTTCTGGTTCAGCAACGGTGGATCTCCATCTCTGCATGTTATGAACATGCTGTTGAACCTCTTTGGTCACCTGAGCCGTCACAGCATTAGTCCCTTGCGCTGCGGATGCATGTAGTTTTCTTTGAACCATTGGCTGGTCAGTTGATCAAGCTCGGGCACGAACAATCCCAGCTCATCGCGCAGACGCCTGCTGTATTGCTGTAGCGCAGTTTCTAGATTCAAGTGCGCTACTCGCTTCCAATGGTTGTCAAACCAAGCATAGTCATTGATCATGGTGTTGGCTACAGCATTGGTGTAGAGTTCGTAGAAACCCTGTCTAGCTCCAAGCATTGCCCACGCACCGTTAGCTACATCTCGCCCCACGCTCATCCACACGTGCATCTTGCTGCGATTGCCCTGGTATAATTTGCTGATATCGCTGCGCACCGACTGCATAGGTGTGCCATCGAGATAGCTCATCTTCACCCCTTCTCGATAGCCTGCTCTCCAGGCCTGATATGGAGTGATGTTGTTTACGCTGATGCTACCTATGAAATCAACTTGGAAGTATCGCAGCGCCCAGCAGAAGTCTGTGCTGTCGCTGCTCTCATGCGTGCTGCTGTTCAACAACACTTCCTTGCGCCAGCATTTCAATCCGCCATTGCCGTATTCAAGACCATTTATGGCGTTCTTGCTCTTGAAACTGAACACCACATCTTCCATACCAGTGTCATCTAACATCACATCTAACGCAGGAAACAGCAACCAATTATCACCATCTATGGTCATGAATCTATCAGTTGTGCTGGCTTCTGCGCAGGCCTTGTGTGCGGTTTCAAAGCCCTTGACGCCATGCATTCTCTGGGCATTTGGTATCTCCTCTGCTATCCTCGCCCAGTTGTCTTCTCTGTTGGGCTCGTCATAGCTGATGTAGAAGATATCTAGATCCCTAGGCCAGTATTCTGTCATGATAGTCCGCTTTGCTGGTATTTCTCTCGCAGCCAATTCCAATCGTTGATCCTCATCAGCTGATCAGTGCCTCTGCTGTTCAGACCAAATTCGCGTCCCGATTGCGCACCGAGTAGGGACCAGTAACCGTATTCACGAGAAGATCCAACCGTGCACCAGGTCTCTAATCTCTGCTGTGTCTCGTTATTGACCTGTCCGTCTATCACCCCGCTGGCCAGCTTGGCACATTCTCGAAATGCGCTGCGCCAAGTATTGTATGCGTCTGTGTTGAATGCTGTAACATTAGAAAGCTGGTGCACTACTTTATATTTTCTATTGATGCTGCTGGTCATGTCCGGTTTGAAATCTCTATCAACCAATCTGCGCACGTCATTGGTTGGCAGTAGCTTGACTGCTCCGTAACCGTAGACTAGATCATTGATTGGATTCCTAGCTCGGAACACGTGAACATGATCCAACTGATGATCTGGTACGCTGTAATCAAAAGCAAAATCACTGTCTACTACAGCATCGCCGTCTACTACATAAAACATGTCAGTAGCGACCATGTTAGCAGCAGTGACATGCGCAGTGTGTATGCCCTTGACCCCATGCAGTCTCTTGGCATTGGGAAATCTAGATATCAACAGCTGCCAATTTGCTTCGGCATTTGATTCTTCGTAGCTGATGAAAACTATGTCATACATGCGTCAATACCTCAGTGCTGATAGTAGATCTGTCCTAGCGGGCAATGGCATATCAACTTTACGGGCATTGAATCTATCTATCAACCAATCAAAGTCGTTTATGTTACCCAGGGTTTCTATGTTGGATTCTCTCCTGCATTTGAGATAGAAATCAACCCCAGATCTGGCTCCTTGCGTGCTATCGTTGGCCCATGGTACTGGGTTCTCTATGGTCAACCATACCATCAGGCGTTCAAGACTTTCTATGTGATCACCGTTTGAAATGTTATGGCAAAGCTTGACAGCTTCTCTGAAACCGCTGCGCCAGGTGCTCATCGCATCGCAGTTGTATTTGGTGGTTGCGATAACATCTGACACTATCTTGATGTTGCCAACGGTGGTAGTGAAATCCAGCCAGTTGGATCTAAAATCTCGCACCAGCTTGGTTGGCCAGAGCTTGATAGCTCCCCATCCATAGCTCAACCCATTGACAGGATTCCGGCTATGCCACAGATGCAGGTATTGCTGATCATAATCAGGGGGACGATAATCAAAAGCAAAGCCAGAATCAACTATGGTGTCAGCATCAACTGTCCAAAACATCTTGGTATTGCTGAGCTCAGCACAGCGCATGTGGGCATTGTGTATGCCTTTTATACCGCTGACATGTTGTGCTCTGGGAAACCTATCCAACAGCAGCTGGTAATTATCCGCAGCATCTGGCTCTCGATAGCTTATGAAGAATATGTCATAGGGTTTAACCACAGATGCCACAGTATCCAGCAGCTTCAGAGAATGCAGGCTGCCTTGTTGCTGTTCATCGGAAGTGGTTTGATAATCACCTGGTATCAGATAAACCCCAGTATTATGCTCTAAGATTTTGCCGCTAGCATCAGCGGCTGCGCATACGTGAGCATAAGTCCTATCCCAGGTCGGAGGACGCCAATTGAAATCCATGTCAGGCGAGACATCAACATCATCCATCACTATCCAATGCATCTCTGTCACACAAGCCGATCTTGCTGACAGACAAGCCCGAGTTATATCGGCATCATTCTTAGCCCAGTATATGTCAAACGGCAACAGCAACTGAGTAGGACCCGGCATCTCTTTGCTTGATTTTAAGAAACCGTTTTCCAGTTCATCGGTACTGGGCTTGTACCTCTTTGGTATTAGATAAGCTCCTGCGAACTCGCTGCTGGGATTGCCATTGGAATCCACCGTTGGCCATACGTGCGGATAAGGTCTGTCCCAGGTCTCGGCTTTCCAGGTCAGATCAAAGTTTGAATCAAGCTGCACATCATCTGTGATCAACCAGTACATGCTGGTGTTGACCATCGGTGACGCTGCTGCAACTGCCTTGGACAATGACTTGACGTTTGGTAGCCATTTGGCCCCAGGATAGGACATCGAGAATCGCTCAAATGCGGTCCGGTTCCTATCATGTTTGCTGGCAAAGACTATGTCATACATCAGACTGCTGACAAGTGCCTGATCTGATCATACCCAACCAACGGGCGCGGCGGATTGATGTAGACTCGTTTGAAGAACCTGCTCTGCTCAGCGTCAAGCTCTGCCAGGTCAATGCCAAGCCCCTGCCTCAGCTTGTCGCCTAGCATGCTTGATTCAGCCAATGGATCGTTGTCTTTTACCTGTTGCCATTTGTCGGCGAACCAATCGTAGTTGCTGATGTTGGTGTGATCATCATCTGTGAGATTACAGTCATGCGCACCCTGTCTAGCACCATAGATGCTCCATATACCGTGCTCTACGTCGGCTCCGACACTGGCCCATATCAGCAGCTTGTGCAGGTTGTAGATCCATATCTTGCGAGAAAACTCTGCTGGTTCTACCTTGTTACCGCTCTCGAGGCTCATCTTTACGCCTTCGCGGTATCCTGCTCGCCAGGCCTGGTACGGGCTGCTGTTTATCATGCTGGTGCTGTATGTACCAAACACTTCGTGGTACTTGGCATTCCAGCAGAAATCCACCTTACCAGCATCGCTGCTGCTGTTCTCGTGGCTGTTCATGCTGCGAACGAACTGCTTGCTCCAAAGCTTGAGACCTCCGTTGCCGTAGATCAATCCATTCACATGATTGCGACCAGCCCAGGTCCATGCGTGATCATCCTGGCCTTCGCTGATGTTTAGCTTGACGTTTAGGAACTGATCTGAGATGCGATTGTCACCGTCTACTGTAACGAAAAAATCAGTGTCGGCTGCGTCGGCACAGGCTCGGTGTGCTGCATCAAATCCCTTGACACCGTGCACTCGCTTGGCCCATGGTACTATGTTGAGAAGCTCAGCGTATAACGCTTCTGCATTGGGTTCATCATAGCTGAGGAACACGAAATCAAATTCACTTATCTCACGCTGCATCGTACCTCACATATATGCTGTAATCGCCAGTGACATCTACTGGTACCTTGATGTCCACAGTGGTAGCCATGTCGGCTGCGTATGGATAGAGTTCTATCTTCTTGATCAGATACGTAGGATCATTGCGCATGGTTATATAGAATATGATGTTCTTGGCTTTACCAACGACATCAACAGTAAAGCCCTGTGCGTCTCTGTCTCTGACCAACACCGGGCTCAGCTCTCCATTGACTGAATCAAAGTATGATCCAAACCCAGATTTCTCGGGATCAAACAGTTGCCAGAATTTCTTGAAAGCTACTTTCTTCTTCTTGTAGTTTATGATTAGATCTTCGTCTTCTCTGACCAGTTCATATTCGAACAGCCGGCTCTTGCCAGATGCCACATCCAATGCTGACTGATAGTGCATTGGCACTATACCCAGATCAAGACCGTGATCAGTATTTGGATTGAAGCCCACATGTTTCAATTCCATGGTATTGATATCGTACCATGCCCAGGCTTTCTTATCTTCCAAGTGCTCGCTCATAATATCCTATCATCTCATCTGTAATGAAATCCTTAACATGATAATGCAAAGGGAAGAATTGTAGGTAATTACCTATCTTGCATTCCAACGCAGGATTGAAGAACATGCTGATGTGTTTGTTCCAATCTTCCGTGATACCCTCGTCGCCCCAACCCTGCAGATGGCTCTTCATGTGCGTGAAAGTTGGTATGTCTTTCACGGTATACGAGGTCTGATCTAGATCTAGCAGTTTGAGTGCTATAGCAAATATCACATCTGTGCTGGGATACCGAGGACGATTCTCTGGCTTCAGTGCCAAACCAAACATGCTTTGCCAGTTGAAATAGATGTATTTCACGAGATTGAATAGCTCAAAGGTTTCTGGTGTCTTCTTGAAATACATGAACGCAGTATACACGTCCGGCAAAGTGTTTTCGGTGAAGGTCTTGCGATAATAGTCATTATTGATGGTATGCGATCTGTAATCTATGACCCTGTTACATATAACAAAATCCTGTCGAGCGAGAGTGTCCCACCATATACCAATGTCGTTGAAGAACAACATGTCGCAATCCAGCTTGATGGTTTCGTCATAGGGAGTCATGTGGATCGCCTTCCACTCATTCTCCAGCTTCCATATGCTATCTGACGCATGATCGCCCCAGGGTATCTCTATGATGTTATCGAATGCCCAAGCGTACTCGTCCGGCACAGTGGTATCGGGAGTGACGCCTATGGTTAGATATGGCACAGATGTCTGGCTGGCTTTTAGGCTCAGTGCCAGGGCATATGCTAGACGCACATAATCAGTGGTCTCGGTATTTTGTGCGAAAGTGAAGAATCCGCGCTGGCGTGTGTTAACATCAGTCGATGGCATATGATATGATCTCATCCTTGTGCCGTAGTATGGCACGCTTGTTCATCATGTGTATGTTGGTGCTTATCGTATGCAGGTTGAAATCTCCCTGTACGGGCTCGCTAGTGATCAAGCATTTGCCATCCTTGAACTGATGTAGCTCATCATCTTCCATGCTAAACCTGATGTGATCAACTGGCAGAGGCGACACAGTACCGTATTCCATGAGGTTGTTGGCCATGTGTATGGCTATGCTCAGCGCATAGTCGTTGCGGAAATATCCGCTGTGCGAGAATCGATAGAGGTATTGGTAATAGGCATAATTTTCCTTGACGAAATTCATGAGATCAAATATCAGCTTGCTTTTCTCGTTCTTACGGAAATATATCGCTGTAGCCCAGTAGAGGCTTATGCTCATCTCATTGAACCTGTTGTTGAACCCAAAATTATTGACTTTGTGATCCAGATCAATGGTCTTGCGGTTACACATGAAATCCTCGCGATTACCCCATGCTAAATCCATGGTATTGTCCAACATGAGGTAATCTGAATCGATCAATATGGTTTCTTCAAATGGTGATAGCTCATAAACGTTTGGACGATTGGTATTGTTGTAGGAATCAGTGAACGTGGTATATCTGGTGTCGTGGAACCTACGAGTGGCATTGTTAGCGGGTTTGTCATCCATGATGATGCGATCAAATGCCTTGCGCAACATGGTACCGCTATAGAAATGCTCCATGTAATTGGCAGTGTCACTGTCAGTTATCAATGCTACCGCATTTTCTTTGAGATGTTTCTTGATCAACAGCGCATTACAAATTGCCAACGCCGAATAATCTATATTCGCGTTGTTGTGTGCGTAGATAACATAGCCGCGAGGCAATTGAAATCCTGCGGGATGCTCAATCATCTACGAACTCATGTATGCTTTTAACTGATCTAGCCGAGCGTAATTTGGTGTATTCGGTATGGTAATAGTTTGTGGCTTCCCAGTACTTGCTGATGATCTCATCGAGGAACGATTCCAGATCGCTGACTTGTATTGGATTTCCGTTCTCGTCTATGAGGATTATGGTATCCAAATTCCTATCAGACATCAGCTTGACAAAGCTTATCAGCTCCTGTGTGATACGAAAGATTCCACCGTTTTCAGCATGGATCAACATGTTGTTGACCTTGAGCTTGAGATCTTCTTTTTGGTTGAACAGCGCTATGCGGTATTTTGAAAATTCCAACGCTTTTTCTAAACGTTCATCCATGCTGATCTCCAATCGTTATGTCATACGATTGTGCCAGCAAGCTGGAATTTAGTCAACTTGTCAGAGAGGCGTGACTGTGGTGAATGTTGGATTGGCTATGGTTAGCACACCAACAGCTTTGTATTGGTCAATGAAGCTGCTGGTCGTACCGTTAACATTGCCATACGCACCGTCATGCATGGTAACCGTGCAGTTTATGAGGCTGCCATTGCCACCGTTGGTTCCAGTGTAATTGCTGCGGCTGACCTGGATCGTGTAATAGATGCCACTGTAATAGGGTCCTGAACCGTAGTGTATGAATGTCTGGACCAAAGATCCCGTGAGACCGTAATAGCCTATGTTATTGGTTATGGTACCACCACTACCAGTGTAGGTTGTGGTGTATGCTCCCATGGATATGGTACCCATGGCAGTAAACAATGCTGCCCAGGCTGCTGCGCTACCGGTGCTACCTCCAGTGTTGCTAGCACTCCAACGTATCTGTCCGCCAGTGTTGAAATAATAACGAGCAGCATTTTCTGTGCCAAAGTCCACAGTGAACACGTGAGTTATCGTGCCACTCCACGTGGTGTTGATGCTGCTAGTAAGCACGCTGCTCACTGCCATCTGCGTGATGTTAGCAGTCAACCTATTTGTATCTAGGGTGGGTATGTTAGATGGTATGCGAGCTTGATAAGCTATGGACGATCCAGATGTAACAGTGTTAGCAGGTGACAGTCCCGATCCCTGATGAGTATTGAGTGTACCCATGGCATTGATAAGATTGTTCCACTGTCCTGCTGATACAGCAACACCGCTGCTGACAACTGCGAGGTTTGTGCTGGTTTGACCGTATCCTCGATCACCGTAACCTACGCCTATCAGCGCAGCTACTTTATCCGTTGCTGCTAGCGAACTGGCATAGGCAGAGCTTGGCGCCGTGTTGCCCACGAAGCCATTGTAGTCGTTGGCTTGTATCAGGCCGCCACTGGCATAAGTCATCTTAGGCTCGTCCTATAACTATCTCTACTAGTCCAACATCGTCATAATCTTTGTCTGACAACGCACGTCCTATGATGGCATGCGGATCTTCACCGCCGTCTGCTGCTCTGGCAACGCCAGGCGTGCTGCTGCTAACCAGCCTATCACCCTTGCCACAACGTCCGATCACTTTGCATGGTGTGCGACCTAGCAGGGCAACATATGGATGCGTTTCGTCTGTACCTGCCTTGCTGTTCATTTGGAATGCTGGCTTGTCGGAAATCACACCAAACACAAAGACATCGCAGTCAGCGGTTGTGAGGGTAATCTCAGCATCGCCGCCCAATGACACAACATCGCCAACTTCCATGGTGCTGTCTGCCGCATAACGTTCTGCGACGTCAGCATACAGAGCCTGAGTTGCTGTACCGTTGAATGTAGTAGCATAAACTGTGTTGAACACATAGCTTGCGCTACCAAGGTTGTAGGTGTTGTTAACGCTTGGCAGATTGGTTTGATTGTTCAGCATCACGTTGGTACCAGGCGCAACAATGCTGCCAGATATCACTACGTTGTTAGCATGAACAGTACCAGCATAAAGGTTGTTGAACTGCAGGCTATTGGTACCAAGATCGTATGTTAGATTTGCCGCAGGTGCGTTGGTTTGATTGTCTTTGAAAAGTGCCGACCACGTGGTGCCAGTGTAGACTTGAAGCTCATTAGCGTTGGTGTTATACCAAACCACGCCCTGTAACAGAGGCGTAGGCGCCACTGTACCAGCAAAGTGCTGCATGTCCCAGAGTTGATTCTGTAGGACCGGGGCACCGTAGTTTGTGTACCCTCTACCAGGGAAAGCTATTGGAGCAGCGTTGGTGTTCAGCGCACCGTCAGCTACACTTACCAGTAGCGATCCGTTAAATTGATAAATGTTCTCTGACATGTCGTTCACCTGTTATGATTAGCAGCATATTTAGCAGCTCCTTACACCGTCTGTATTCGAATGGTATAGACAATTTGGATCTGCCTGTTCAAGCTCTTTTGTACCGGACTGAATATGACATGGGTCAATAGCCTACCCGTGTTCGGACCGTTCGGACTATAAGCCTTTAGACCTAATTCGTTGAAAACATATGTGCCACCGATGTTGGTAGCAGTATCAAACGCATCCTGCCCAGCTGGCTGCCCGAGGTCAAGCAAGCAAGTTACGATCACGTCAGTGAAAGTAGTACCGTCAATATGGGCAGTGCTGATGTAATTCTGGCTTGGATCTAGATCTAAAGGACTCTGATCATCGACCACTTGATAGTAGGTCTCGTTATAGAGTTCAGCAGTCTGTCCTATGACATTTGGCGGCAAATATGTTATAGTTCCGATCTCGCTTACCGTAGCGCCGCCATTGCCAAATACCATCTCTTGGATCCAGCTATCTGGTCGATCAGCTATGGTACGAGCAAGGCTTATGGAAAAATTTTCGTAATTGATGGCATTCATCTTGTCTACTAGGATTTCTCCTGTAGCATAATCACGTATTAGGACATGACCTGATATCCTCTGATCACTGTTTTCAATCATAGGCATTCGTCAAGACCTCGTGCTAACTAAGACCTGACCAGTCTGGTGGTCTTTTATCTGTAAGAATCCATATACCAAGACAGTACCGTCTTCGTCTGGCAACTTGGCATCGGGCTTTTTATCGTCTTGATTTTGTTCTGTCATGTCGTTATTTATGTGTAGGTTCCGGGGTGTTCTAGCAGCATCTTAGCTAAGCTGGCGTTGCTATACTGTAATCCATATGGAGATGATATCCAATTATAACCTCCCTTGATGGTGAGATTTGTTCCTGCATCTATGACCGTGCTACCAACAGGATGGCTCACAGGACTGTCGATCTGGACCTCTAACCTCGGACTTGCTAGGCGTATATTGCGCCAACCAACTACCGGAGGCTGAACGAAGCTGATGTAAGTACCAGCAGGGTGACCAATTGGATTTTCAGCTATGGTATATGTACCAATATTAGCATTGATTGCCCTATCTACTTGTACAGTATTTCCTATGCTCACGACCACATTACCACCTGCTGGTTGTGTACCTGTGGCTGTTGGGAATAGCGTGGTAACGCCATCGCCGTCATAGAATATGGTGTCATACAACACCGAGACGTTGCCGACTGGTGTGTTGAACGTGCCTCTGATCAGCTGCTGCAGGAATCCTCTGTTAGGGAAGCTGCCATTTGGAGCCGGCAACACTGACCAATAGTCTATTCGTTCGTCTCCTATCCAGATAGTGCCAGGCACTGTAGGAGTAGGCACGCTCAGCACTGATATATCTGCTACTTCTATGCTTTCGCTGTAGACTGTCACTTCTGACAATGTTATGGTTTTGTTGGCATCACTGATCACAGTGCTGGTTGTAGCAGTATCGCTGGTTATGGTACGCCATGCTATAGCCGGAGCCTCTGGCGGAGCACTCATGAACTGGAACGTGACTGTATCACCTGGTAGCACTGTAAGGTTTGGTGCAAACACCACAGCTTTATCACCATCAAATTCAGTGTTCCAACCATAGAGGCTGTAACCAGTTATACCCCAACCAGGTATAGGTCCGGTGGTTACCAGGCTGTAATCATACAACAGTGTCTGCATGATGTCGTTGATCCAAACCATCAACGTGCTGTCGTTATATGGTTGATCGATCAACACGAACGTACCGTTTACATTTCCAGGTACCAATGGATAGCAATGGCCAGGTACTGACTGAGTGCGGAAGTCATAGCTGATGTCTTGGCTGTAGCTAATGAATTTCAAAACCTGACCAGTGTAAGGTTGGGGATCAGCTGGCGACCAACCGTAATAGTTGCTCCAACCTCCCATTGCCCAATCTACAGGAGGCGACGATTGGAAATTGATATAGTTACTGTTAATGGTATAACTGAAGCCAAAGCTTGGATCAACGCATACCAAAGATACTACAGCCCCTGCCACTGGCGGCACAAAGAACAACACGTTATTACCACTTATGGTATAATCGGTTAGATAGGTCTGGATGTAATCTCCGCTATAAACCTGCAGATAGCTGTAATTGCTAGGCATGTAGGTAGCAGCAAAGCTGTCGGTATAACCATCAGCTAGGTAGGTATCCATTAGAGGACCTTGGAGGTAATAACCATCCTTGGCTACAGTGGTGCTGAGATAAGGCGGATTTGTGCTGTATGGCGGACTGGTCAACAAGTAACTGAACACAGCTGTCTGTAGCTGTATTTCTTGATCCTGTACTATGCTGAAATTCGCACTTTGGAACAAGGTTATGCTCACTGTGCTGTTGTTTGCAGGAGCTGGCGTGATGGTTACCACATCACCGTCTACAGTTATGTCGCTGTTGGTGCTGTTAAGTATCATGCCATTCTGTGTAACAAACAGCAGATTAGCATCGTTGTTTGGTACTGCGGATGATATAACGAAATCAGTTGTCGTGCCATCGCCCGTGAAATTATCATGGCTGACTAAGCTGTCATACAGGCTTTGGAATGTCGCTCCGGTACCGTTACCGCTGGTGCTGGCCTGACCTATTGGTTGATCAGGACGAACGCTGTACATGCCTGGTGACGAGATAGATATGGTATCTATTCCCCAATCAACGGTAATGTTTGCACCAGACCCTAATCCATTGGTCTCGTAGCTAAATGTCTGCGGTGTGAAGGTATATTGACCACCTTGTATCAGTTGCACAGCAGTTATGCTGCCAGTCAGAACGCTAACATTGGTTACAGAAAGTTCTACAGCGTAGATATCGCTGCTTTCATAATCGTTAGATAGTATCAGTGTATCGCCTACGCTGTAGCCAGTGCCGCCATTTTCGATAGCAACATTTACAGCCGATACCGTTACCACCTGTACCCTAGCAGGATCGTAATTAACTGTCTGTCCTCCAGCCAACGTAACAGTGTCACCTGGCAGATATCCACTGCCAGGGTTAACTGGCTTGATGGTATTCATACCAGTTCCTGTGCCGCCTGCTGCTATCGTGAGTATCTGTAGGCTGTCTCCAGTCGGTGGAACCAGGAATACCATCTCGTTGGTTGTCCAATTTATCACGTAATCATTGGTCAAACCATAGGTTAACATTACTCCGTCAAGCTGCGCTATCACCGACCATTGATCCATCGGTTGTATGCCAAGTGGGAAATGATCTCGCATTCCGTCTGGTTGATACACGCGCATGAATATCACAGGGGCGCCGCCCGCTGATTGCTGATAGGTGTCTATGCGTAGGCTTGTTGGCAACCTCAGCTTGTAGAGTTCTTCCGGATGATCATCATCCACATATGGCTGAACAAACTTGTTTCCATCATTGATGATGTCAATGGCTCCAGTTGGCGCAGCAACGAATGTAGTGCCCACATACAGCACGAACACGTTAGGTGATGCGTTGCTATTTGGTGCGTTGTAGAACACCAAGGTGTTACCGCCCCAGATAGGTTGGAACACTGCGCCAGCACCAGTGCCGGTAGTATACGGAGCATAAGTTGCTCCAACGGCACTGCCAGTGAATATATCATATGAACCGCTGCTATCTATTGATACAGCAAGTATTGCGCCAGATCCATCTACTGATGTTACGGTCAACTTGGTCGGAGATACAGCTGGTGTGATGTCTAGATACAGTTGATCGCCGATGTTATAGCCAACACCACCGCTGGCCAACAGAACATCGGTGACCCAGTTAGGTATCACCCAATCCACAGCGTACTGCTGCAGTACACCGTCAGCCCAAACCACCGGTGTCTGCGGACTTTGCGGAATGTTGCTGAGTTGGAACGTGCGCTTGGTACCAGTTCCGTAGAACTTATCATATACCGGCGCAACACCGCCCTGAACTATTATGTCGAGATAATTGGTAAATGTTGCTTGATTAGCGTCAAATCCCGTTGGCGAATCCCAGGGCGTGTAATCCCAGCCCGGAGCAAATCGGAAACCAAGGGCATCCATGATGATGCCTCGATAATCGCTGTTTGGTATGAGGGTTGGATCATCGGCCCTGATCATGTCAGCAGTAGGCGCATAATAATCTTGGATGCGCGTGAACGCGCCCCAGTTTATAGGTTCGTAGGTGGTGTTTTCAAATTCCCAACCCAGCAGGCTCCAGCTCTTGCTGTCCCAACCTACGGAATTGCTTGCTATCCTATCAAACAACAGACTGATCTTGAGAGTCCTGATCAATTCAGGATTGGTGAGATAGTTCTGCTGCCAAGCCAAGTTTGAAGTGCTGCCTGTGGCATCATTATCAAAATCCGTAGTGTATACCATGGCATTATCTTGCCAAGTTCTCTGTGTGACAAAGGCTCGAACCTTGGCATGATAAGGTTTGACTTCATTTAGATATGACAGCAGGGCGTCGCTGTAATCTGGTTGATACAATTGGCTAGTGCTCAACGGCAGATTGAATCCACGAATGTATATAAAGCTGGTCTTGAACAGCCAATCAACAAAGCCCTGTTCTACCACGACATAGTTTATCATCGTGAAGAACAGTTGATTTAGATACACGCTTTCGCCAGGCACAGACGGATTAGGATTAGCAAAGATGCTGTAGACTAGACCGTCGATCATGCTGGCAAATTCCACATGCGGGAATATGTCAAATCCAGTGCTATCAAATGGAGTGGTACCAAACAGCATGGTATTGATGCTGCCGTCATACACACCTGTGCTGATCTGAATGGTTCCGTTCTCATAACCAACGGTTACCCACGCACCTATCGTAGTACCGACCCATTTGTATAGAGCCCAGTAACCATCTCCGCGATTGTTTACCTTGACGATCACGCCATTGGTACCGGCATACTGATCGCGTTCGTTCTCGGTCTGTACAACGTAATTAGGTATGGTGTTGCTGGTAACTCCGCTGTCTGGCAGATACCAATCAACATAATACCAATAGTTCGGCGTGTTGTAGGCCTGCACCGCAAGCTCTGTCCAGATATAGTTGCCACCGTTGTATTGATATTGATAAAGTTTCCACAGATTGTTTGTATCAGCACCACCCAATACCAAGACTGTGCTGAGATTTGGTATGCTACCACCAAGTGCGTTCCTGCTGCTTATGGTACCAACTGTGTAATCTGCGGCCGGGGCCGGTTCGGCCGTATTGAAATAGTTTACCCAGCTGCTGCGATTTATATCAGGCACCAGCAATATGGTACCCAGTAGTTTGTTAGCTTCAGCAACATATGTTTCAGCAGCTACGGTACGGTACTTGAACCAACTTTGACGAGGACGTATGAGAGTACCGTATCGCAACACTTCGCTGAGATATGGATCTGGCACATTTTGGTCTTGGCCGTCCTTGCCTGTTAGGCTGTTTTGTAGCTTGGTCCAGAAGAAGTCAGTTGGCAGGCTGTCTGGATCATTTGGACGCAAAAGATCATATTGCTTGTAATCTATCTGATTGTTTTGCTGATGAGTGTACAGCAAGCTAAGGACCGTGTCAGTGCCACTGAGATATTGCCCAACTCCACTAACCAATATGGTACGACTGTCTATGGCAGCATACCAACGCACTCCGTAGCTTGTTGGATAGGTTATGAGATCGCTTATCTGCAGCGTGGTTACTGTGCGACCCGGAGGCAATGGCAGCGTTGTAGCATTTGCTACCCAGAAATAATACTTGGTAACCGGAGTGTTTGCGCTGGTGTAGCGCACCTCTGTGGTATAAGCAGGATCGTTGCCATTAAGCACGAATCCAGTAGGCACGTAATTGTAACCGTATTGAGCAAAGCTGGTTCCGCTGGCCACGTAGGTAGCCCACATGTCTGGGCTAACAGGGCTTTCAACCCATTCGTAGACATCCACAGTGGTACCAGGTGCTATCTTGCCCCAATTTTGCCAACGATAGCTGTTGTCAGATATCTCATAATCATAATATCTTACGCTTGCTAGATTCCACCAAGTCTCGCCTATGTGTTCTGGACCCCATGATCTGGTTTGATTCAGCGGATAGATTTCTACGTTACCAGTGTTGTAACTTGCTGGATCATAAATGCTGATAAAGTCTAGGTTTTTCCTAGCCTCACTTGGTATGAAACCCTTGGCAGGATCATAGTATTCAAGATAGGCATACACAGTACCCTGGCTCTCGCTGTAAAGCTTGCCCTGTAGCATGAGGCTGGCATCTACGTCATAGGTTTGGCTGCGAATAGGCATCCAACCAGTGTTTAGATATTGATATACAGTCCAGCCGTTGATACCGTAGTTACTGTTATCAACATAGGCAATGTCTCCTGGCTGCCAGCCATTCAGCGGTGGGTAACGATCGCGATCAGTAACGTTATCAAATCGCGTGCTCTTGTAGGCTGTGACATTACCACCAGCTCCAACTGTGAACGTGTTTACACCAACTGTGAAGCTGTTGCCGTTACCAGTGATGTTACCAACAGTGAATGTACCCTGTAAAGCACTGACATTGCTGATACCATCTAGCACAACTATGTCACCTGGGCTCAGGCCAACATTGCCACTGCAGTTGATGGTAGTGGGCAAACCGCTAGATATGCTAGGTGTTGTGTTGACCACATAAACATTGGCAGTGCTGAATTTCCACACGTCCCAGGTCTGCTTTTCTGTGATGTATTGCCAGACAGTATCACCATTTACTATCGGATCATTAGCAGCGTTTTGGCTTTCCCAGAAAGTGCTTAGCACAGCCGAGTTACTGATAGCAAAGGTAGTCTCTCCGACCAATACATAACCTGCCGTGGGTAGGTCAGTTGCGTAGTTAGGAACGGTAGTATCTTCCAGCGAGAACAACGGATCATTGACACTGCTGTAGCTGACCGGTGGTACCAATATCAGAGGGTCATTTGGTATGAGAGTAATGACACTGCTGAATTCCTTATCGGTACTCTGGAGGCCAAATACCTGTATCTGCTGAGGATCATTAAGGTATTGATTCTGAGGTATGATGAAGTCGATGCTGGTGTTTAGAGCAGTGCTACCAAAGCGTGCGGTGCGCAGCGCATATTCCTCATAGTATTCGTAAGTGCTAGGAGGCGGAGCGATAGCAGCATTTCGCAAGATTGCGTCAAAGGAACTGAGCGTGCCTTTTTGCTTGATGAAACCTTGATAGAACTGGAACTCCGTGCTTTCTTCCAACAGCAGGTTAGCAAGATATGGGCGATGCTGATAGCCAATCTGATGCTTGGCCATATCGCTTATCACCTGGTTGTCTACTGCCGCAGTGGTGGTTTCTGCCAGCACCAAGTTGCCTGTTATAGGATCAATGGTGGTGTAATTCTTCGGTTGATCAATGTTGTAGTATTTGGTGAAATCATTGGCTGTCTTTTCGAAATTAGATACCAATGTCCACTGATTGTCTGTTCCGTCCTGGAATAGGAAATATCCAGGTGCGTCTACTCGACCATCCCAATCATTGGTCCGGTAAGCATAGAGTTTAAGGCGCGGTTGATAGAGGTTATACAGAGGATCGTATACAGTGTCGTTGAAGCTGGTAATATTGTCTATGACCAACACACTCTCCAAGGTGTTGGCAAACAATCTCATACCGTATATGCTCTGAGTACCAGTAGGAGTTATGGTGATCATATCGTCATAGCGCAGCACTGTGAGATTAGGACCATCAATCCTAGCACCTGTCTTATCAATGACAGGATATGTGCCGCCAACTATGGCATTAACAAACTGAACGCTGCCAAATGTCTGGTGATATTTGACATTTAAGGCCAGAGGGCTCAGTGCTATGAAGTTACCGTCTGCCCAATTTCCTTGGCTCCAGAACAAGAATTCACGTCCACTCTGCACCCAATCCAACGTGCTGTTATTGTCAGGATTGAATTGATCAAACATGAATCCTTGGTATTCTTGATAACGCTGTAGGCTCACAAGGAAATCAAAGACTTGTTGCTTGGTAGCATACACTGTGCCGTAGGGAACTTCCTGCGCAGCATCAACTGGTACCTTGTACCAGTACACCTTATCCTTGCCAACGACCACTGTGGTCTTGGCGCCGCTGAGATTGCTAGGGATGATCAAGAAGAACTGATTCACGCCGTCATAGCCAACTACTCGCCAGCCGCCGCTGACCTGAGTAATGATCACTCCGCTGTAGAAGGATTCTCTTATGCTGGCACTCTTGTAGAGGTATACGTTGACATTCTCGCTTGGTATGATCTGGCTGGTATAGCCAATCTGACCAAAGCTGTCAGCTGTGAGATAGAGGTTGCTGGCAACAAAACCACCTGCTTGGTGAGACAGCTGAGCTCCCGTACCGCGCACTATGCCACCAAAATACTGTGTAACATTTAGATTTTGGCTGACCACATATTCAGTGATCCAATGCTGTATACCACCGCTACCATAATAGGTTAGAGTGCTTTCGTTTGGTATGCTGAGATTTCCGCCAATAGCTGACGGATTTTCTCGATGCACATACAGTTCACTGTTTGGACGACGGTTAAATGTATCAATGTAGATGCTTTGGCTGGTATCTTGATCAGGGAATACTGTCAATTGGCGCAGCGTGTCCCAGTTATATTCTATGAACTGGGCCGGTTTCATCAGATAGCTGTATTGAGCTGTCACGAAGCTGTAATCGTTGCTGTAGATCCAAACTGATTCAATCGGGCTGCCATCACCGTATACCCAGGCAGCTGATGCTTGGGCTTGGCTTGGTTGACCAACAACCGTACCTGCCAATGTTGGCGGTAGGAGGTTGCCCTGTTGATCAACTGGTATGCAACCTAGCAAGCCTGGTCGCACACCTGGCAGATAGATGCCAGCTCGAGGTCCTTGCCGTATGATACCAGCTGCTAGATCGCTCCACATGTAGGTGTTGCCACTGGTATAAGGAGCAGGACCATACTCTGCAGTCCACCATGGCGGCTGCTGGCTGAATCCCAGCATTTCCCAAGGCGCAAGATGAGGACGATCAGTATCGTAGAACCAACGATAGATTCCTTGCCAATATCCCGGAACAGCCTGTCCCTGTTTGTCTCGCAACTGCGAATAATTCCAAGTGAACGTATCAAGAGGATCGTAGGTTGTGTTTGCCCTATAATCGGCTTGGTTAGCGATAACCCAGCGATCAAACATTGGGTATGTAACCTGTAGGAATTCGTTGCGAGTGTAATCGCTTGAACGCCATTTGCCAGGAGTGTATGCCGTGATATCTAGTGCTAGGATTGCCTGAGGATTTGAATAGGCATCTGGCATGTTATTGAATAGATCCAACTCCCACTGCAGCCATGCTGCTGCTACTGGATTGCTCAGTAACAGAGGATCACTGGTGCTGACCAAACCATATTCTATGGTTCCCAGCGGTAGACCGTTTTTGGCCATTACAAATCGAGCACCGTCGTGGCACTGTATGACCAGATTATAACCAACCGTCAATGGTTCAACATATACCATTGGCATATAAGCCTTGGTTACACCAAGACGCGTACCAGTTGGCGGAACGTAGGTAGGAGCAGTGCTCTTGAGATAGGTGTAACCTGCCTGTGGACCGTCTATACCGCTATTAGCCCAAGGGCTAGAAGGACTTTTTCCAAGATTTATCTGAGTAAGTGCTGCGTTCACCCATGCCTGCGGCGACTCGGCTGCGCTGTAACCATTGGCATTGAGAGTGAAAAGCGCTTGGATGAACCTATTATAAAATCTGGTATACTGATTCTGCGCATACTGCATGGCCTGCATTGGCTCGGTATTGTTCATTACCGTGTTGATGCCGACGGTGATATTACCACTGCTCAGTATCATTGCCTTGGTCAACGGAGCCTTATGCTGCAGAATGTAAAGCCCTAGTCCAAGTATTTGCGGAGTATCTCTGTAATTGTTATTGCCCAAAGGTGAACCAATCAAACCCGGTTGGTTGAGTATTATTGTTTCAAACTGTTGGGCAAATTGGCTTTGGCTTACAGTGGTTATCTCTTCGTTGTTAGCGTTGGCAGTGAGATTAGGTGGTAATTCATAATAGCCTGTCAAATGTATAGGCGCACCTCTGCTCCAGCTGCGTATTGATACACGTTGTCCTGGCGTAGCGGGTACTGCGAGCGTTACAATGTTTGCCGAGACAGTATAGTCAACGCCGTTTGTCAGCAGCGTACCAGACTGATCAGATATCAATGTGACATATATGCTTGGCAAAAATCCAGGGTTTGGATCAGGTACCTGATCAATCGTGAAACTGTAGGTGGTTTGATACACCGTGAAATCGTTGACGATATACTGCCTGCTTGGCTCAGGTGATTTATACCATTCATTATTAAATGTAGGCGTTGGTGTGCTGTTGTCTAGGTAATAGGCAAAACCTTCTATAGCAGCAGTGGTAGCTGCGTTGTATTGATAGATGTAGGTCTCAGTGACTATTGTGTTATTGAACACATAGTCGCCAAACTGATCCAGCTGAGGTTGTAAACCTAGCTCTGAATCTATGCTGGCGTAGATATCTGTGGCATATGTAAAGATAGCATTTCCAGCAAAATTGCTGCCAGGATACACGCTTGGATCGGCTAGATAGTTGCCATCATAATCGTACAGATTGAACAATGGTGCAGCATATTGGACTTTCTGCTGAGATCTAATCCAACTGGTACCATTGTACCAATATTGAACTTTGCCAGTGTAACTGATGTTATCAACTGCCAACGTACCAAACAACACCAGTATGCTATCACCAAGTATCGGAGGGCCGCCAACTTCTGTAAGCGTTATCACCCCTAGCGTGGATAAGCCACCTACTAGGTAAACCCTGTTGTTAACCAGCGGGTCTGTATCACCTGTGACCAAGATGGTTTGACCATCTTGTAAAGCTACTCCATTGATATAGTAACTGCTTTGACCAACTATGCTAGCAAACACATCCGGCACGTCTCCTAACACAAACGTTACATTAGGACGGCCTCTGAAACCGCTGTTGTAGAGCTGTATTCCGGCTTGAAACTCGATTATAGGTCTCTCAGCTCGGCTCTGGTAAATGGTAGTACCTATGGTGCCGCTCAGTGTCAAAACATCGATATGGAACCATCTGTTGTTGGCACTCCACTGATTGCTGGGATTTGGGCATCTCGCTAAGGTTAGATAATCCTTGAGATAGATAGTATCATCTCCGCCCCAGGCTTCTGTATCCCAGCCCCGATCGTCCCAGTTTGGATCATTATATCCAGATAATGTCAGCAGCTGGATCTCTCTACCAACGTTGTTGACGATATACGTAACGTTATTGATAGAGTTTGACGCATCTCTAGTGGCAGTTACAACCAGTCCAGTGCTAAAGACCAAAGTACCAGTGAATATCTGTCCAGAACTGGTCAGCTGATAAACGCCATTATAGGTATATTGCTGCTGTCCAACAGCGTCAACGAGAAGGTTAGTCGCTGACAACAACAGTATCGGATCTGGACCATTTGGAACCCAGTAATACTTGGTATAGTTGATCAACTTATCTAGGTCGATAGGAGGTGACCAGCTGTAGTATTCCTGTTCAAAAAGTCTACTTTGGTTAGCAGTAACTGCACCTTGGAACTGTAGATTGTTTACATAATCATGATAAAACATGATGTTGGTTGTAGCACCGCTGTAGGTATTCTTGCTAATAGCAGTTACTGGTAGCTGATAATCAGTACGGCTCTTGGTAGGCTCGCCAACATAGTAATCAGTTTGAGGATTGAAATACACAGGCTTGGTACCTATGTAACCACTTAGAAATTCCACGCTCTCTGGTTGGAACATGTGATCTACCGTGGCCGCGAAGAACTTGGTCAAAGTCTCCGTCTGATTAACTCCAGGTAGAAGGGTAATTACCCTGCGCTTATCAACCATTGTTTATCCCCAGCTGAGCCTCGGTGAGGCTGCTTACTATCACTATGTTCTGCACCGTAGCGCAACTGATGAATATCTCATCAGGATTGGCTATTATCTCAAACAAATCACCAAACTTGGCCGAACCACTGGTAGGTACCATGACTATGGTAGCCACGATAGTAGCTAGGTTCATCTGTATGAAAGTAGACATTTCCGTAAAATAGAAGTTTTGACCAAAGTCCCAGTTAGCTAGATTGAAATAGGTATCTATCTGATCCTTGACCATGCTCTTGACTTCGTTATCACTGTAGCTGGTACCAGGTACCTTGACCACCTTGAATATAACTTGATATTCTGGGTCTGCTTGAGCACCAAAAAGCAATTGATAGGTAACAGGATGCCACACTATCTGATCAGTCATCATCTTATATTGTTCAAAATAAGCAAAGGTGCTGTTTAGATCACTTATGGTAGGCGGCAACGGTTCTGTGTCCGCACTGCCTCCTATAGCTATCCAATTCCTTAGCGCAGTGTCATAGCTGGTTGTCAGGATATAGATATCTATTATGTTCATGATAGCGGGATTGATGCGCTGGTCATAGGCAGCATAATGTTGCCATAGATAACTGATATTATTACGTCCAATACGTACCTTGTAATCGCTGGTCACATCAATCAGTGACCCATTGCTATACTGTAGAAATTGTCCGGTTGATATGACATAGGCAAGCTCGCCTTCGATCCAACTGCCGTTTGGCGGATATGGAACAGCACTAGGAGTGCTGTAGATTCTATTGCTTGGTATATCGATAGGTTGATAATACTGATAACCTTCGCTGCTGGTATATCTAACCCAGAAGACATATTTGGTTGGCGGTGTTATGTCTGGATTTACTATGGTGACGAATTCATCTGGATTGTCTGGAAGCGGAACGTCTTGGGTGCTCCAGAACGTTACTCTCACGCTGGCTGGGTCAGCATATCCATCTGGATATATCTCTTGACCGTATATCTGCCATAGGTAATCTTGTCCGAGCGCCGGTGCCGGAGCAGGCGGAAGCGGAGCTGGGTTTACACCGAGAACGCTGACTGTATCATATAGCACCTTGCCTGTGCTAGAATCAATGGTCTTTTCGCTGTTGCTGAAATAGAATCGCACTTCGTCAACGCTTTCAAAAACGTATCTCTGTGCCCTGGTTTGGATGATCCAGCTGTTGGTATTATAGATAACCTTGATAAGCCAACTGCTGTCCGAATTAGTACCTGTTGTATCTTGGGCGTTCTGTAGGCTAAAACCTTGACCTGTGCTGAGATTAGGATTGGTAATCACGTACCATGTTTGATACAGAGGAGAATAACCTATGCCAAATGTCTGCTTATAATTCATAGCATTGGCGATAGCAGTCTGTTCGTCGCTGGTTAAGGTTGTTTCCCAAGGAGCGCAGATGCTCACCAATGTGCTGAGGTTTGGTATCACGCTGCTGAGAGTAACAGCACCTAGTCCTGTGCTGAGTATACCCGAATTGCTGATGCCAGTTCCGTCACCTACTACGCTTATCACGCTTGTCCAAGTCGTAACATTGCCAGGGCTGGTGAACTTCAACAGGCTTCCTGCTGCGATATAGGCTTCTCCGCTACCAGCAGCAGCATCCTGTCCAAGACGCTGTGCGGCGCCTCCGACGTTGATAGATCCTGTGCTGCTCCCAGTGTTAGCAGTGACTAGATTCCAATAAGCTGCGGTGGCCGTGAAACGTGGATAGTTCTTGTAAAAGAAATTCTGTAGTTCCAAAGCGTCGCTGGCAAATGTGCTGTTATTGGAGCCGTCAATCATTGGCTGAATGTTGTCTATAACATACACTGCGTTAGGGGTACCTATGCTGATAACCACCTCTTGCGCATTTAGATCATATTCCTCATAGAGGATACCGTCTGTAGCAAACACGTTTATGTTCTGATATGTACCGGTTGGATCGTTGATATCCAGATAACGGCTCTGTCCACTGTAGGTACGATTCAGGGCCTTGACTTTAAGTGCTTGGCTGCTCTGTAGCGGGAATAGATTATAATCCTCACCGTTGACCATGCGGTCTTGCGTGTAATACACCTGTTCAGCTGCCAGCTGTATCTGCTGATTAGTCTGCGTTGTTTGGCTGTTGGCTACCGTGTACTGTAGATTGGTATTGAATGCCACACTATAAGTGTTGAACAGATTGTCGTTGTAACTGAAGTTGAACTTGAGGTTGGTTAGATCTGTTGGACGTATCTGATACTGCAGACCGTTGCTAACTCGGTACCATACACGCAGCAATCCAACTGGCACAGTACCAAAGTTACCATCGGCAAATCGCAAGCTTATCTGATCAGCACCATTGAAATCTCTGGTGATAACACTGTATATGTTCCTGATGTTATTATTGACACTGTTGTAGATAACATTGAAACCATTGACATTAGGTACAGGCGTCCAGTTTGCTGTTACCAATCCAACAGTGTTGATGTTTTGTACCCAAACGTCAGTTTGATTTATCCCGCTGACATTAACATCTATGACGCGATTGGCAATTGGCAGATCCAGCTGATAATCACTGAATCCCATGGTTCCTTGCTTGAAGAAAAGAAAGAAGCCAGTGTTAGCACTGTCATAACCGTTGCCATCATTCTGATATATGATGTACCAACTGTTGATCGGATTCGGATCGCGCTCGAAGAAATAACCAGTCGTACCAAGAACTGTTGCATTGCCGCCGGTTGCGCCATTGAAATCAGGATTTGCCAGTTCAAAGTTCATGCTGTTGCCGCCCACGACAGCAACGAAGGGCACCACGCTGGTTGGGATAGCTGTGTTGTTAAGTGCGTATAGATCAGTTGGTATGTTGTTAACCACTCCACTCTTGGCAGGATTACCAAAGTAATTGGTGCTGTTCAGCGATGCGTTCAGTACCAGAGTGAATTGTTCTTGCCAATCTGGATTGTTTGGGTCATTCCAATTTATCGGCGTGTTTTTGAGATTTAGGCCATTGGCATCATAGATGTCTTGGTTGCTTACTATCTGCGATACCTTGAGTATGCCTGCGCTGGGTATGCTGCGCTGTGGCTGATAGTTCAGCATGCGAGCCAAGCGGAATATGCTGTCGCGTCGTTGAGCAGTATCGAGGAAGTTCTCACGAGTATTGAGATCCATCCTGAACGCCAAGCTTTGACCGAGGTAGGCCAAAAGATCAATGATAGCTACAAATTCGCTGCTTTCAGTCCAATCGTTGAAGTCTTCTGGATAATTCAGGCGTATGTATTCAACCATCGCAGTGCGAATGGTCGGGAAGTCATAGGCGTTGAAGTTTACCTGGGTAAAGGCCTGATAGATGACCTGCCAGTCTTCCGCTGCGAACAGCTGCTTCTGACGTTGTTGTTGACTTACTGCCATCTCATCCTCTCATCACGAAATCATATCTAAGTTTACCGCATCTTGGTCGAATTGGACACTAAATGAATCTATCACTCCGTAAGGTTGATAAAAAAGCTGCATCTGCACCAACAAGCCTTGGTTTATCTGATTAACAACTATGCTCTGCAGTACTACTCTCGAATCGCTCTGTACTATGCGGGTAGCTTCGGCGATCACAGCCTGTACCAGTGCATCATCAAATGGTTCAAACAACATATCCCAGATGGTACAACCATAGGTAGGCATCATCACTCGTTCACCTGGCAAGGTGTTGAAATGATTGTATAGATCACGCTGTATCGACGGAACATCTGCGAATGCTTGATTCTTAGCATTGGTGTCTAGAGTGCTGAATCCGTAGAAGACTTTAGTGGGAGCTATGATGGCCATGAGTTCGGGTAGTACCTCTGAGTATCCCGATATTTAGCCATAATTTGACCGTGGTATTTTTAAGGCACTGCTTACACGCCGCCGCTGTTTATCGGATTGCCTCCGCAGAAATTAGTGCATTCTGCGCGTCGACGATTCTGTAGTCCGGGTATGACCTTGCCAGCAGCATGGCAATAGCTCATCCATTTCTCAGTAACATCAAAGCTGCCTGAATTTAGTATGGCAGCAATGGATTGGCAGTTACCGATGTTGTAGGTAAAGCTGACCAACATGTCAAACTGCGTCTGGCTGATATTGACAGTTACGCTCTTCTGTACCTTGGCTTCTTTAGGTGCTAGATCCTGTTTGAATAGGTCAAATATCTCAGCCTCGCTCAACGGACTGGTCAGCATGCGCTTGTTACCGTTGATGGTCACGTAATTGCCAGCCTTTTCATCTGGTAACAACAAATGGCCTATTCCAATGGTAGGTAATCCTGCGCTGTCGAGATAAACCTGAGATTTCTTGCCCTCAAACTTGGCTATGAATTCTGCACCAGCTTGGCTGGTTCTAAAACTACCCGCAGGTTGTTGATCAGTAGCAGGACCATTATAGCTATATTGAGGTTGGCCGTTGCTACTGTAACCTTGCCCGCTATAGTTGCCTGGTGGGCTGCTGCTGTTTGGAGTGCCTTTGAGATCCAATGGTTTGCTCTGAGTTCCCAATACCTGCCCAGGCAGCAAGGGTTGCCCGGTGTAAGGATCCGTGCTGCTGCCTGTTTCTACGTGTCCGTTGAATCCTTGCGCTGTAGCAGCATGTCCAGAAAAAGGTTCGTGTGCTGGTAACTGGCTCGTTATGGTATTCAACAGAGTGAAAGTAAGCTGCCCTGGGGCTGTTACCACAGTGTCTTTCTGTTGGGTATCTATTGGTGTCAGAGCAGGTGGACCAGCCTTGGCTGCGCTGGGAGCTGGACCATTTAGATCAATTCGACTAGCACCCATGGCAATGTTGTTGCTGGTACCTATGCTCAACAGTCCATTGCTCTGCATGGTGAGGTAACCACCAACTGCTATGTCATAGCTGCCATAGGCATAATCAAACATGTTGGTTTGAGCAGTGCGCGACATGAGACCTGTGCTCTGTAGGTACATGTCTCTGTCACTGGTAAGATGCATGTCGAGGTGAGCATTCATCATTATGACACCGGCTTGTGTGGTGTTGTTATTGGTGACAGTTATTGGCGTATTGGTAGTAGGATTCTGAAGAGTGCCAACTATGGTGCTGGCGTTACTCAGCGTGCTTTGATTGCCAGGAGGAAATGTTATGTGTAGATAGGTCAAGCTACCATCTTCATTGGTAGTGACATCTCCCAATGTTGCCTTTGGTGTTGTATTGGTGCTGGTGCTTTGTGTGCTAGTCGTATTAGCTGGCGGTGTCGGGGTAACTATCTGTCCAATGTTGCCAAATATGTTATTGTTAAGAGTGGTATAGTCAACGCTGCCGTCGCTGTTGTAGGGTATAGGTTGAGTAGCATCGCCTGCGCCGGTAGCAAAACCATATACAGTATCATGAGCATCAGCATTTTCTGGCAGAATCCAAATGTAATTCTGGGCATTTACGGTGCTGCGGATGTTCTGCAGATTAGTCGTGGTCACACCGGGGGTGCCTTGACCATCATTATAATCATTTCCGCCAACGCTGATCACAGCATATTGTGGATTTTGAAGGGTGCTGGAATTCTGCACGGTACCCAATACGTTAGCTGTCGTAGCAGTCACGCTTACGTTGGTTACAGTACCAGGATATTTTTGAGCGATACCCGGTCCAACTCCGCCTGCTATGCCATCACCGACAACCACCACAGGCGCGCCGCTGCCGGCGGCAGCATTAGAGTTACCTGTTGGAGTAGTGGGGGCAGCAGCGCTTGTGGTCGGATTAGACCAAGGTATACCTGTGATTGCCATCCCTGGCACAAACGTACCCGTGATACCAGACGTCGGTGCCGTGACCATGACCTGCGTATCACTTACACCAATCGCAGGCACCTGTGCGTTGTTGCTGGTTTCGGCTGTTACTATCTGACCACTGTTGGGATTTTCTGGTGGATTTGCGTTGTTCAAGATGCTGCTGACTTGACCGCGAGCTTTCATGAATATGCTGCGTCCAGCTTCTATGTTGACATCTAGATCTGCGTGAAGATTCAGCGTTCCTTGGCTGCGCACGCTGATATCACTAGCACCGTAGATGTTGATAGCACCGTTGACTCCCAGCTCCATCCAGCTGTTTCCGTCACGGCTTATCATATAGATGAAACCTTCGGTATCGTTTATCAGTATCTGCGTGCCTTGTTGGGTGCGCAAACGGATATATTTCTCGTCAAGGTTGTCATCCATAACGAACTGGCTGCCACCAGGCGTCAGTATTCCAAACGCAGCGTTTATTGGTTGGTCTCGGCGAGCACCAGCTGTGGTGATACCTCTAGCAGCATCTTGATCTAAACCCTGTACCTTGAGCTGATCAGCCAAAGGAGAGTAT
>Ga0164296_1000764_pt1 | contig 36718 bp, 24 predicted proteins | sample GEODES057metaG_FD_113533 | JGI IMG/M metagenome (GOLD analysis project Ga0164296, IMG submission 113533) | Dystrophic lake water microbial communities from Trout Bog Lake, Wisconsin, USA - GEODES057 metaG | ecosystem: Environmental > Aquatic > Freshwater > Lake | place: USA: Trout Bog Lake...
GAGCTAATGGATGTATTACCAGTTGTAATCGAACCATTAGAGTTAATAGAAACATTACCGCTAGTAATTCCATTGGAGCTAATGGATGTATTACCAGTTGTAATCGAACCATTCGAATTTATGGATACATTACCACTAGTAATGCCATTAGCGCCAATGGTTGTATTACCAGTTGTAACTGTACCATTCGAGTTAATAGAAACATTAACTGATGTGTTACCAGTCTTAAGACCAGAATTTGAAATAGCTGTATTACCAATAGAAACTGAGTTTTGCCCAATGTTTATCCAGCCAGTACCATTCCACTGGTAATTATACCCGTTATATGCTACAACTTGACCTAGAGTGCCGTGGGATGGTAATGCCATTTCTTATCCTTATACCGCCGATGGTGGAGGTGTTACGTTAAACCAGTAATCGGAACCATTTGGATTTGTATCTGGATCGTATGTTCCACTTCCGTCTATTGTAACCCACATCATCGGAGTTTGTCTATTACTTGGAGAATATATAGTTATTGGAAGTGAATCGACTGTACCATCATTAGTTACTAACATCCAAACTGCACCATATGGAATTTTTACATCTGTTCTAAATCCTAATGTTGAAGCATTTTGATTTGGCGCTATATTTGACCATCCCAATCCATAAGCTGTATAATCATACATTTCTGTTGTATAATAATATGGTGCTGTCCACTCAACACCATTTGCTACTGCAGTAAGATACTGACCAAAAGCTCCAGTATTACCAGCAGTATCAACTAATGTGTTGTTAACATTAACCACACCATTAAATGTAATTGTATTAGCGAAAGTAAATTCAGCTGTTGTATTAACGATATTCGAAGGAATTACTGAATAAGAAAGTGTGCCTGTGTTTATATTTGTTGCATTTGATGCATATGATATATTTGCAAAATCGTTTGACCAATATGCCACAGAGCCGTCAGAAGTAAGAACTTCACCTGGTTCACCATTCGATCCATTGGCTGTTAAGGCACCAGAAACAACGAAATTATTTACGGAAATAGATTGACCATTCGTAAATGAAGATGCGGAATTTTGTGTTTTCCAGTATAAACTACCACTTCCATCAGTTGTTAAAAACTGACCAGCTGTTCCGAAAGTACCATTTGCTTGAATACCAGATCCGTTGGAGAATATTAAATCTCCAGCTGGTTCTACAACAATTTGCGCTCCCGCATAAATGTTTGTTGTAAAATATGTGTTGGTCGCATTAAAGTTTAAATTACCAGAAACAGTATAGTTGCCAGATGTGTTAACATAATTAGCAAGATTGCTTTGTAATTGTGAGTTAGATACAACATTGGCTGCAGATACATCACCAACAAAGTAAGTATTGTTTGCATAATTAGCATTGTTTGAAAAAACAGCGCTTAAACCATTTAATGTTAAACTTGAACTGTTAGCAGCAAGAGTGTTCCCGCTACCACTAACATCAGTAAATACGAAACCACTCGAATTAAACGTAAGAGTATTTGCGTTGTCTTCACTTGAAATCGTAAGCAACGTACCTTGAAGATTTACGTTACCAGGTTTTACTTGAGTAAATGTGGAGTTATTACCAACATAGATACTACCACCATACCTTGCTTCGACATTAGCGTTGTATGGGCTTGGGAATATTTGTAGAGTCGGAGTTCCTGTAGCAGTAATTACTGGTGGTCCAGCTAAACCTTTATGAGGTCCAACAGAGAAAACGCCGCCTTCTTTTGTTATATCCCAGTAAGCATCACCAATAAGAATGTTAGTTGTAAATTGTGCTGTGTTAACACCAGCAGATCCAGTTACTGCTGCGAAATTAGATTGGTTTAATGCGTTAAATGATTGTGTGAAGTTACCAGTATAACGATTACCTTCAGATAAACGGAACGATGATAAGTAACCATCTAAACTTTGACCAAAAGTTTGAATTGAGCTTGTTGGTAAAGTTGAATTAGATGGGAATGAACTTTTGTATCCAGAAACAGTAGTAGTTGTTTGAGAAACACCATTCAAATAAACAGTAATCGCAGTCTGCGAACCACTGTTTGTGCCAACAACTGCAAAATGATACCATGTTTTTGTAGAAATTTCAGGAGTATAAATGAAAATGTTATCTGATGGCGAGCCACCGAAATTAGCATAAACATTTAATCTGTCAGAAGTATCTACTCCTACAGCAAAACTACCATCAGACCAAATTGTTGCATTAGAACTACTTGGTGTTGAATTTACATAGAGATAACCTTCGATTGTAAATGAAGGATTGGTAATTCCAGCAATAGGGTCAGTGCTTATTGATAAACTTGTACAAGCATAATATCCAGTTGTAAGATAAGAATCTGGAGAGAACGCAATACTATACGCCAAAATCGATGGCGTATTTGACATGTAAATTGCAGTAGAGTTTGCTTGTGTATAGACAGATGTGTTACCAGTTGCAAAATAAGAATTTCCGATTCTTGTATTTTCTGGACTATTACCAACAGTAATAGCACCATTACCGATACTAAGCTGAGCTGATTCAAGTGTGTTTGCAGTAACATAATTACCAGAAACATTACCAGAACCAACAAAGTCAAACGACCAGAAAGGCGAAGTACCATTTGATACTAATATCTGACCATCTACACCAACACTACCATTAGCGCTGAATCCTTGACCTGGAGGTACAACAAGTGTAGCGTTGACCGTAACATAATTGTTATCGATACGCATGCGCTCGTTATTGCTTAATGTACCATCGGTGAAGAAGTTAATGTGACCACCAACTGTATTAGCACCAATTGTCAGATTACCATTTGATGTATAAAGATAACCATCGTTTGGTCCACTAATAGTCCATTCACTATTAGACCAGTTGGAACTGGAAATACCCATGTCGATATATGTGCCATAGGTAGCATCATCATTATACGCAGCAAAGTCAAAAGAAGCCGAAGATCCATTACTGAAGTTTTGACCAGATATCTGAACGTAATTGTTTTGATTACCTTGGTTTTCTTGAATAGCTGAAATGTCACTAATATACCCCAGCTTTACTTGAGATGATGTATTACCGACAGTAATCGTACCAGAGTCAGGGTTGAATGTTATGGTCTCAGCGCCACCAATCTGTCCAGATTGATTGAAAAGAAATACGCTGTTAGATCCTAAAGAGTTAGAATAGATGTTACCTGATACATTGATAGTGGTTACATTAGAACCAATTTCAATTGCATTAACACCATCTGAAGAGAAAAGCTTTTTATCGGCAAGATTAAGAGCCAACTCGCCTTGAGCAATATACTGCGTATTCGAGGAGGATGACGTGTTAGGTGTACGTCCAGATACGGTCGTGCGTTTTATCTGAATCTTATTACCAGCCATATGGCATCCTCAATTACGGTATATACCGAGGTCTAAAAATTATCTTTTTTGGCTTTCTTATCTAAGGAAGCTTCAAGTTTATTTATAATCGCTCTCGCCTCTTCAAGTTCTTGACTCAAAGAGGCGATTTTTTTCTCAGCCAATTTTAGTTGGGTATCTTTTAGGACTCTAAACTTTGTCAATTCAGTCAATTCATTTACTAAATTTTCAACATATGCATTAACGAATTCAATTTCCATAATTTACTCCTGTTAGAATGTACCACCATCCAAATAATCCCAAGCCACGAGACCAGATTGAACCTGAAGAACATATCCATCAGAATTCATAGGTAATGAAAGCTTGTCAAGACCATTAGATGTATTGGCAACCAAAATGTCTTGTGTAGTATATGTATTCTGCCCTGTACCACCAGATGTTCCTGCGAGAGGAGTGCTGAGAGTTAAGGTGTTGGCTATAAAATTGACACCAACAGTTGAGTTTGCAGAAATATAAACATTTGAAGAATTAGCAACAAACGCGCCACCAACACCGTATGGCACAAGATATGCTTCCAACGTACCGATAGAATATGTTGGAGCTGTATTATCTACAGTTGATGTAGGTAAAACATTAGATGAGAATATCTTGAATAATGGAGCTGTAAGTGAAGAACCAGCATGGTCGCGATACAAACCACTGTAGTATGTAGCCGAACTATTACCAGACTCTGCATAGAAACCAATATCGATAATATCAGAACTTGAATTCTGATCAGCAAGACGCATAAACGAATCTGTTACTGTTGTTGTTTGTGTATCAACAGTTGTAAGAGTACCAGTTACTGTAAGGTTACCAGTTGCGTAGATATCACGAACACGCAAATAGGCAGAAGCCATATCAACATTAGCAGCTGTGATAGACAGATTCGAACTAATGTTTGTTGTTGTTCCAATGATATTGTTAACAGTAAGATTAATATCAACAATTGCATTGTTAACTTCAAGAGCGCCGTTGTTTTCGGAAAGAGAAACTGAACCTAACTCAAGTGTTTGACCAGCAAGCCAGAGTTTATTCCATCTCATTCCTGAAGAACCAAGATCAAACGTAGAGTTTGTTCCTGGAATAATTGCACCATTTACAACAAGTGTAGAATCGAAATTGACATTCGCGCCATTAAAGAACAATTGAGTCGAATTTGCTATTAAATTCGAACCGATTGTGAACGAAGAAGCATTTACAGTTGATGTATAAACGCCAGTCGCATTAGCAATTGTAGAAGTGCCAACAGTAAACGCTGTTGCATTAACAAGACCAGTTGTAAACGAACCCAGAGCATTAGCAACAAATACTTGTGCATTACCAGCATATAATCTAACTTGACCATGCTGATTGGTGCCACCTGATTTTAACCAGATGTCGTAACCATCGCGACCAATAGAAATATCTGATACAGATTGGCCAAGAAGAATTTTGGTACCATCTGAAGTTGAATTATCTGTCGCAGGAGCATTACTTCCTGATGAATTTTGGAATGTAATGTATGGAGCGCCTGCACTACCATCGCCAATGGTAATAACAGCACGAGACTTAACTGGAGATAATTGAAACTGCCAACCAGTTTGAATTGTGCCATAGTAACCAACAGCATAGAAATCACCATAAGAATCAACACCAGAAAGCATTTCAAATTGATATGGCTCCAGAGACATTTCTGGATTTCGTGCAGGATTACCAGCATTTATAGTTGAGTTATGGGTTTGACCGTAGGTCTGATAAATTACAGCGGATTCAACATTTGTCCAACCAGCTTGAGCATTTCCAGAAGCATCACCAACGAGAACAGAGTTGGTAAAATAACCATTTGACCAACGATAAGATGGTTCACCAACTTGACCTGTATTATCAGCTGATGGTATAATGTCGCCACTGAATGTTGTATTCGGAGCATAAAGTTCGCTAGTGTCTTTATTGAAAGCAAAAAGCGCACTACCATTAGCAATACCAGAATCGTTATACTGAATCTGTGTGTTCGAACCACCAACGACTGATTCATTGTTAGCCCAGTAAATAGTGGTACCATTTGAATAAAGAATTTGACCAGCAGTACCTACAGAACCATTAGCAATAAGACCAGCTGCAGTTCCAATGGTTACGTTGCCATTAAATGATTGTGTATTCGACCATGTGTACGAATAGGTAGGGCTGAAAGCAGTATTCTGAACTGAAGAATCACCACTAAACGTAATGTTTGCTGTGTAGATAGATGGAGAATTTAAGTTGGTAATGTATAAATTCGCCCAAACATATGAGCTATTACCAATGTTAAACGCATTATTTGTAGTAGGAATTAAATTCCCTGGAGCTCCAAAATGTCCATCATACGAATCAAATTGCCATGTGAAAGGAACATTTTGACTACCAGCGCCAGAATATTGTGTAGTAATACGAACGCCATTGCCAGCATTAGCTGCAGCAATTTGAATACCATCACCAAAAGCAACGTCAATAAAATTATTTGAATTTCCAGTATTCTGCCAAAGATATGAACCACCAACATTCAAATTACCAAGAGTTGCGGTGTTCGAAATGATATTGTCAATACCACCAGTACCATTGGCAACAAGAGCTTGGTTAGCTGTAAGGACGCCTGGATATCTAGCACCACCAATAGCCCATGTCGCCGAGCCATCTGGCAAACCAATCCAAAGAGTATTACTTGCTTGTGTAAAAGCTAATTCGCCGTTTGACAGACTTGATACTACGCCATTGGCGACCGAACGTCTAATCTGAATTTTGTTTGACATTGATGGTCCTTTTTTATTGTTTTTTCTTATTTATAAGTTAAAAGTTTCCACCATCAAGAGCGAACGTGCCTGTAGGCAGTGGTTCTAGATCATATTTCCCTGTGTTAGCATTATATGTTAAAACTTCTCCACCAACTGGAGCTTTTGATGCATCAACATCCAGAAGGTGAGAAAGATAATTTTGGGGTAATCCCAATATGTTGTTTTTCAGGTCCAACGTTGGATTTGACTGAGTCGTAGTTATCGGAACCGTATTTGCAATAATAATTTTTGGATTTTTTATTACTGCATTAATGTTAGCCATTTTACTGCTCCGTTATACTCTGAGTAACACTCAAAACTATAGCGTTGGCGCTTGTATTCGAATCATAAAGTAAGAAATTGTTATTGTTTCCTGTTAAAATAAACTGACCAGAAGGATCTGAAACCTTTATCATCATTACGTTTGCTGTATCGTTTGCCATGTATATTGTATTTGCAGTATTTGCAAGCGAATATCCGAAACCAAGCAGCGGTGGACCTTCGGTGTAGTAGACAGTTCCAACAACGTTAGCTGAGCCATTCGATTGGTAAACAAGATCACCGTCAAATATCGAAGCTTGAACATTAGCAAGCAACAATGTATAGTATGTTGGAATAACTTGTGGTCTTGTAATTGCAGGATCGACGTAGATTACGCCCTCAACAACACGTGTTATGTTATTTGACGCGTCTGTAAGAACAACATCATAAACGTATCTTGGACGTGTTAATAAAGAAGTCGTGTTAGCATCTAATGAGAGAATAATATTACCATTCGAAAGCGAAGTTTGAAAACTTATCGAATTTACAGATGTATACCAAGTTCTAATTTGAGCTTGCGCAGTATAGCCACCAAGATTTAATTGGTTACCACTGTCATCTGATAGGGATATTGAGGTAGAAAAAGTAGTTCCTTGATCAATGCTTATATTAGCTTTTGTTGCCATATTCTTACACCGTTATAGCAGTTCGAACATATTTAGAAACCACTGTACCAGTTGCTGGTGTAATACGAAGCCTCACGTTACCAACATTAATATCGCCAGAGAATGTTGCCATAGCAACATTGTTATACATATATCCAAATTCTGTAGTATAAGCAGAGGTGCCATCATGCACCACAAGAACTTTTGAAGAGTGGAAGTTTGTTGGGTTAGCTGGATCTGACAGCTGAATAAGATATTCAGCAGCTCTGTAAGTTGAAGCTGAATAGCTATCCATTGTTTGTGGAGAAGTTCCGCTAACAGTATAAGAACCAGAAGTAACAGCGCCAATGTTGTTAATAATAACAGTGTTGCTTACTAAAATATTGTTGCTTACTGTAGCATTTACTAAGTTAGCTGTACCATTAAGATTTAAGGTATTGCTGGAAACAGTGTATGTAAGAGCAGCGTTACCATTGAATTTTGAAGTTTGTGTATTATCAAAGAACTGAATTTGTGAATTAGCGCCATTCGGGAAAGCGCCAGTTGTTTGAATAGAACCATCAGGGAATTTAACACCACTGTTGATAGATTCAATCATACCATTAACAGTAAATACACTGCTTGGTGTGCTCGTACCCACGCCCACGCGAGAGTTTGTTGTGTCGATAAACAATAAGTTAGTGCTAAACGATGAGTTCGAACCACTTACGCTAATACTATTGGTAAACGTACCATTAGATGCGAAAATAGACCATCTGAAGGACGTGTTACCAAGAGTATAATAATTATCCAACTGTGGAATAATATTACCAGCAACGTTAGCAGTAAATGCAATATAACCATTGACTGTTAAGTTACCATCGATTTTTAGATTACTACCAATCCATGTATTACCGCTGATATTAGCAGTTGATGTGATTGTGCTATTACCAACAACATAAAGAGTGTTACTGATAGTTGTGTTACCAGTAATTGCCATAGAGTTAGTAAATACAGCAGCTCCATTTACTGAAAGATTAGCATTAAAAATAACTGCATTACCAACAGTAAGGTTATTTAAAATTGTATCGCTACCAGTAATATACAGACTGTTAGAAAATGTTACGTTACCAGTAACATACAAAGTATTGCTGAATACCACATTACCTGTAACAATCATGCTATTAGATAATGTAGCGTTGCCAGTTACTGCGATCGAATTGCTGATAGTTGTGTTACCAGTAATTGCCATAGAGTTAGCGAATGTGGCTGCACCATTTACTGATACGTTACCACCGAACTGACCTGTAGATACAACATTAACAAATCCACCAACTGTTGTGTTTCCGCCAACACTCAATGTATTTGCTACTGAAAGATTATTACCCATAGCGAAGTTATCTGAAACATTAGCAGTTCCAGTAACTTGTAATTTTGCATTTGGATTTGTATTACCGATACCTACGTTAGCGCCAGCATCGATACGCAAAACTTCATTAGTTGAAAGAGTACCATTCGAGAAAAACTGAAGAGGTTTAGCCGAAGCTGTACCGATAGCCAATGCGCCGTTTGATGAATAGAGATATCCATCGAGTGGTCCATTTATCGAATATAAAGAATTGGAATATCCGCTACCATTAATACCAAGGTCGAGGTAATTTGTATTGTTTGTTGCATTATCTGCGTTAATGATATAATCTGTGGTAGCATTTAAACCACCATTCGCATTCTGAATAATAGATTGCAGATAGCTGTTGATGTTTGCATTCGCATTGATAATTGTGTTTTCTAATGGATTAAAACCAACGAAAACATTAGCACTCGAATTACCAATGAAAGCTGTAGTATTAATCGTTACGTTTGTAGAAACGTGCAGAGTGTTAGCAAGAACATTGTTACCGCCTTGCAAGGTGTTAGCCACAAGAGTAACAGCGCCAAACACACCATTAACAAAAGCGTTACCAGAGGTCAATGCGCCGTTTATGGTTACGTCTGTTGTAACAGTATTTGTGCTTATAACACTAAGTGCTTGGTTAGTTCTTTCTAACCAAACACCGAAGGACTGTGTATTTACAACTTGTGATAACTGGACTGTCATTTATTTTGTTCCAAAACCTTTATTAGTAAATTTTTTATGTCGGCTATGTCGCTTTTCATCTGCTCATTATCTCTTACAACTTCAGCCAGTTTCATTTTAAAATTACGCTCTTCTTTATATTTATTGAGAGCATCCAAGTCAGTATTCAATATAGCTTTACTTTGTTTATCACGAACCAGATCAGGATGATCAAGAACTTTTATATAATCATTCATCTTAAACCTGCAAAGCTAGAACTCTTAGATCGCCAGCACGTGGAACCAATGCAGTAGAGTCTGCAATAGGAACAATCTTCATAGCGAACTGAATAAAGTTGTCATAAACAGCGTCAGAGCTAGTAACGTATCTTATAATATTGCTGTTCTGATCGTACAAGAATGCTGATGTTGTAGATTCAATTCCAGGGATAATACCAAAGGAAGCATTAGTTGAGCTGAATGATGGAGGACGATCAACCACAACAGCTGTTGAATTTACAACATAAACGATTTCACGAACATTGAATGGTTTTGATGAGATATTATCCTGCATATAAACAATCATATTGTTCGAAAGACCAGCTGTACTCTGTAAAGTAATAGTGTTAGAAGAGCTACTTGTTATTGTATTTGACAAGAAAATGTTCTGGCTTTGGTTAAAACCATAAACCAATTCAACTCTGTCATTAATGTTAACCTTGCTACTCAACAGAGAAGTAGGTGAAATTTCATTAAGTTTTGTCCAGCTCTTTGCGTTATATTGTTCATTATCCAGAGAGCTTTGAATTTTAGCATAAACGTAAAGATTCGTATTCGCTGGACGGAATGCGCTGAGATAAGCGCGAATATCTTCTGAGTCTTGACCAGCTGCCAAAATAACATTCTTAGAAATATAACGAGAAACTTTATAGAAACCATTTGTGTTTGCTTCACTATAATTTTCTGCCGTATTAATGAAGCCAGTCGCGCTCGCGCTCGTGGTAAATGCAGTATTGCTAATGAACTTACCATTTACGTTAGTAACACGAAGATAGGTGTTATTTGCATATGCAATAATACCAGTTGTTGTATTACCATAAGAGGTCTGACTTACAATGTCACCATTGGTAAATGGACCCATGTTCGGGCTGATTGAAAGATATGCACCATTCAAATCGTTAACAACTGGAACAATATTGTAAGTATATGTTACGTTCGTTTGAATTGTATCTATGCTTGGAGATATGTTTGTATTATCTGAAGACATACCAACTTGAATAACAACTGAGTTATTACCTAAACGAGGTGTTGGTAATGCAGCCAATTCGTTACTGCGTGACATAGCGACACGCTCTGTGTCAATAAATTCATTAGCTATACCATCAGTAATTGTAATGTATGCATTATCAGGTGTTCTATTTGTATCTGATGCAAAACCTTCGAAAGACCAATTTAAATATGTGTTTGGTGCTGCAATAGAAGTAAAGTTAGTTGTCAAACTGTTGTAGATTGGATCGTGAATACCAATAACATTTGCTGACGAACCTGTATAAACACCAATCATTTGAACATTTGATACACCAGACAAATTAACATTCGAGTTTGCAGTAACAGCGTCAAGAACGCCATAATTCCAATTGTTATAAACAACGCTACCAGAGTAATGAGCTTTTAATTTACCATCAGCTTTAACGCGACCATAGAGAGCATTTGTTTCAGTAAAAGTAACATTGTTAGCTAATGCTATTGTTGTTGGGTTGACAATTCCTGTAACAGTTGCAATCTGACTGGTTGATCTGTTGCTTGTTTGAAGGAAAATGACTTGATTTGTTGCAAACACACTGGAGTCTGGAACAGAAATAACATTAGATGTAGCAGTCGTAGCTACGTTTTGAGATACAGATATTACTGATGCGTTCGCGCTAGTGTTAGCATCATAAAGCAGTGGTGAACCAGCAACTGTGTTTGAAAACACACCATTGGCATTAGAAATACTAATAACAGAGGAATTAACTGCATAAACAATACCAGAAACATTGGCAGTAGCGTTAGCCTGATAAACTGTATCACCAACAGAAAAAGTTCCCTGCGTTCCACTGATACCAAGAACAGAATAGTTATAATAACCATTACTGAAAACGACAAGCTCTCTGGTTAGGAATGTACCAACAGTATCTTTGTAAATAATCCAATCTTCATCAGGTGTAGTAAAATAAGCATTACCACTCTGTATTGTAAAGTTTGCAGTATAAATTATGAATTTAATATCTTCATTTATAATTGGTTCCCACGCGATGTCATTCGAGGAAAGGAACAAGTCTCCAGTACCATTATTGGTGTAGATAGGAACGCCACTGGTAACATCTGTTTGCCCAACTTCAGCTGTCCACACGTTATAGTTGGGGCTACCACCAAGAGGCGCAAGCACGAAAGCATATTCTGTTCCTGATTGAACGAAAACAGGCGTATCAAAAATAAATGGAGTATAAACAGTAGCATCTTCTGAAGCTAAAATAACATTTCTTGTTACAGAAACACCACCAATTGTTAATGGTGCGTCAATTGTATCTGTAGGTTGAATAACCTTTTTACCAAATGGCAAACGATTTTGTGTTGGTTGTCCATTTTCAGTTGTTCTGATTTGCATTTCAATGCCAGTATTTGGATCAATGTTTTGGAAAAACACATCAATACGTGTAATAAAAACACCAGCCGATCCAGTAGGTGGAGGCGGCTCAGATATAAAGAACGTTTGACCAATTGGCTTCATATTTGTTTTACCCTTTGAATTTTAGATATTTATTTCGTTACCAGACAAGCTGCGCCGCCAACAATTTTGAACATGCTATTCAGGAAATATCTCTTATCAGCAGGTTTGCGGAATAGTTTTGCAAGCAACTTATTAAGTGGTTTGAAGTTAAGTTTGCCGAGATACTTATTCATAAGATAGATACCATAAACTGAACTTCTACCAGCATTTACATATTCAGACATAAATGCATTTACTTCAGCATTTGTGATTAGTCCTTGTTCAACAGCCAGACGCATCAAACCACCATCGCCAACGATAGATGTTGTACCGAATCCATTAACAATAAATGTTCCGTCACCATCAACCCAAAGATTGTATACGATGTTTTCATTGCATGCGCTAATCTCTGGTTTTTCGATTTTGTTTGTTTTATCCAACCATGGATACAAACGACCGATTTGTTCTGGATCAACAGAAAAAAGTTGACCATTTACATACATCGGATGGTTTACAGTAGCAAATGGAGCAAACATTGGAGATGGTGAGTAAAGATTGCCGAATTGAGAACCTTCAGCAGTCTCAATATACTTGACAGTATTTATTTCTGTTCTGTCATGGTTATAAACTCTGTCATTTACTTTAACATCGCTAATTGGAACTTCTCTACCTGACTCCAACAGAACATATGCATCGCCGATAAAGCAATGGCAACCGCAACCAGAACCATCGCCGCTGTATGGAGGTGGTGGAGGAATATACTGAACTGTTTGAGTTTGACCAAGTTGCAACCCAATAATTGTTGCATTTTGAGAAACTGGAATAGAATTGATCACTGTGTTACGAGTTGACAGTATCGATGAACCTGTAGCAAAAGAAAGTGTAGATCCATAGAAAGTTTCAGATGCTTGAGTTTGAATTGCATCAGCGCCTTGAGTAAGATCTGAAATATCATTCAAAACAAAGTCATTATCTTCTGATTTAAATGTATTCGCAGGAAGATAGAATTGACCCCAGACGTTACCATTCGCATCACTATAAAGTGGATCACCAAGTATATTTGTATATGCAGCTGGAAGTGTTGCGCTATTATCTGCAGTATACGATGAGTTAGTTGGCGCACAATAAGCTGAAACAGGAACATTACCGAAATAAGCATAGAGACGAGTATTAGGTTTCATACCGCTAGCGCTAAACTGAATTGTTGTAGCTTTTAGGTAAGGAAGAATGCTTACATTAGTAACATAATTACCAAGAGTTTGATCGGTGCTAGATGGAATTGATGCAGCAAGTTGAGTACCAAATTGTTGCAGCTGAGTTGTTACGTTATTAATAACTTGATTTGTTGTTGTAATATCTTGGCTACCATCAGCATTTGTAACTGTTGACGTAGAAGAAGCATTAAACAACGTTGGTGTTGTTGTTTGACTGACTGGGAACCAGTTACCCCACTGAGTACCCCAAGCATTTACAAGGTTAATCCAGTTTGAAGCAAGATCAATGTTGCTTGTGACTGTTGGACCTGATGTAATATCAGGTGCGATAGTTCCAGGAGGTGTTAAAGTAATTGTACCAACCCAATCATACACATTACCTTCAACACAGTTTCTGTATTTCGAAGCATAATTCTGCGCAGTATACACATTGTTACTTGTGTGATTCAACATAATCAATTCGCCATGTTTCTCAACACCAGCACTTCTTACTGGATCGAACGAAAATTGGCTTCTCATTTGAACGAAAGCTGGACGCAACTCTGCGCGATGCGTGTCTAATGAGATATAGTATTGTGGATCTTTGGTGTTTGAGATATCGAATCCTTGGAATGGATCAACAAAGATACCGTTCTGAAAACGATTTTGACCAGTAGTTCCGCTTCTCACAAGCAAGTTGGAAGCTGATTGCTCAAGTAATGAAAGCGATGTATAGTATTCAAGATTTTTAATTCTATTATCAAGAGCGCCAATATCTTTCATAGTATAGCGTTTGTTTTGCAACAGTGTTGTTGTAATCGCATAGTCATAACGATTTTGTTCTTTTGCATCTTCTGTTGCGAGAGATGGATATGGAGGAACATTTACAAGACCAAGAGTCATTGTTCCTGTTTGTTCCAGAGGAGCAATCGGATTTGTAGCTGAAGGAATACCCTCAGTAATAACAAGATTTCCACCAATGTCAAGAGCAGCTCTGTCAATACGTTGTAAATAATATTGAAGATCTGTTTGGAAATTTGAATCTGGAGCTGGTAAGTGTGGGCTAACGCCAAGAGTCAATGTTGCTGATGGGTTAATTGTTGCGCCAGAAATAGATGTAGAAACAACAGCTGTATTAACAGCAAAAGGACGATAATCAACTGAATCACGAAGATCGAACACAGTACCTTTTGAAGTTGTGTAAGTTGGAATTTCAGCTGTTGTGATAGCGTTTGTGTTCGCCAAATTAACATCATCAATTGGATAGGAGTTAGCTGTGAAGAAACCAACACCTTGAGATTGATCGTATGTAAATGTAGTAAGCTGAACAAGGATAGTTGAATTTACATTCAGATGATCAGCTGGTGAATTAGTAGTAAGATTAAGCGTCGCCAGATCATAATGAGTATCGCGCTGTCCAGTGTTAAAAGTAAAGTTGTTTACGTAATTAACATCACTGTTAGAATAGTTTCCAGCTGTACCGAGCCAAACACCATCAATGCTATAAACATCTGGTAAACCAAGATTCCATGGACCAATATGACCAGCTATATTGTTAGAGCAGTCAACTTTAACAAAAACATTTCTGTTAATAATTTTCTTGATAGGAACTGTCTGCGAACGATTTACACTATAGAACACATCAACATTGAATGGTGCTGATGGTGTGTCGCCGATAGAAATTTGAGCTGATGTTGATGTAACACTAATCGTTCTATTAGCTGGCGACATGTTAATTGGTGAACCAGCAGGGAACACTTTGTAGTGACCATTGGCTGTTTTGCTTGTTGTAAATGTTGACTCAACATTCATGTATGTGTTGTTAGCGATAAAGGTAATGAGTCTGTTTTGACCATCAACACCAATATAATCACCAACATTATAATCTGATAAGAATGAAGTAGATGAACCGAAAACAGCAACATTGCTATCTGAAACGCCGACAAGACCAGTTAGATTAGCTGTATTACCAGTTGCTGTAGGAACGATATAAAAATCTTGAGTTTCTGCAGAAGAAAGAGTGCCAAGATATGGGAATGCTTCGTTACCAGTACCAACAGCTGCAGGGATAGTTACCGATGCATTACCTGTTGTTAGGAACTGAGTTGAACCTTTTCTTCTATAAACATACTCTGTGTTGTTAAACCCATTTGATTTGATAGCTCTTTGACCGAATGGGAAAATCATACCATTGTTGTATGTCTGTTGCAGAACAGCTGTATAACTTGAAGTTGTTGCATTGTAAGTAAGCACAACGTCAGCGCAACCAGCCATACCACCATTATTGTAGATAATACTTCTTACATTGTTGAAGTTTTGACCAGCATTCATTACGATGTTGAACAGATACATACGGTATTGTGCTGATGGCGTACCAATAGTTCCATTATCGAAAGAAAATCCACGGATATACGCTGTACCAATTTTAGTTGTATCAGAAAAACTTGTAGAAAGTAATGTACCACTTGTAATTGCTGTTTTTGCTACATTATGCAACTCAACTTCGATAACAGAAGTAGAATCACCGAATTCACCAATAAATTCTTGAGTATAAACATAATTACCAAAGTTCGCAGTAACGATTTGTTGATTTGATAATGCGTAATCTGTGCCTCTGCGCAGCTGAGCGATGTTGTTATTCAGATACTCAACGCGATATCCTTCAACATAGCCCAAACCCTTGCTAGCAATCAGATTAACATACGATGCATAATTTGGATCTGATGTATTAGCCAAATCTTTTGTATTCAAAACGAACGGAGAAACAACGAAGTCGCCATTTGTCTCGTATGTGCGGCGAGCGAGTTCTGTACCGATTGTTGAATACTGGGCTGTTTGTTTTACTGTAACAGCTGCACCAGATTTAAAATCTGCCAGAGAAAAGAATGAAGTATTGTTAGCAATGTCAGCTGTGTTTCTTACAATAAGCTGAGGAATGATAGCAAGGCGATCAGCTCCTGGAGCTGAATAGTTAGGGCTACCTGCAGCATTATCATAAAGATCAGTATTTGCAAGAGCTGTTTCAATTGACTCAGCTGCATCAAAACCAACAGAAACACCATCAGGCATATTGTCATATGGTGACACTAAAATTGTCTGTGGTTGGACGTAAAGGAATGTGCCTTTTTTGAAAACAATACCACTGGTTGTCGACATTGCATATCCAAAACCAGTTGGATTACCAATGTTAGCATTTGTTGCGTTGCTGCAAACTACGACGTTACCAATTGAAAGATTTGCTGATGTAGCAATAGTGATTGTTTCACCTGGTAAAAATGCAGTTTGCTGTACGCCATTGGCAAAATTAGCAGCATTAATATACTTAACATAAAGAGTATTTGTATTTGGAGCTTGTGACAGATAACCTTGGTTAGTGTCGACAATGAGAGCTTTCAAACCATTTGAGTTATAAACATATTGACCGATAAAATCTGTAATCGTAAATGCAACGCTGTTAGCGAATGCGTCATTGATCTTAACATATGGACGTTTGTTGTCAAATGTAAATGTGCAGCCTTCTACGACTGAACCTTCTTTAAAAACATTGCGACCGAATTTATTGATCTGATCTTGAAGAATAGACTGAATCTGATTTAATTCGCGAGTTTGAACTGCAGCTCCTGGCTTAAACAGAACTCGATAATAATCCGATGTTTCAATAAAATCATCGAAATATGGTTTACGAGACAGATTCGTTTCTAAAGTCATTATTTCCTCTAAAATTTGATAACGAGACTAACTTGCTCTTTCGAGGTATTAGATCTTTCGAATGGTATAACATTTTCCAAATATAAAACAGTTCCTGATTCTTTAACAAGATTAGGATATAATATAGCCCCAACAGCTGTAGAAATACCGAAAGCACCAGAAGTATTACCTGTGATATTATAGTTTCCTGTTTGGAACTTATTCGTACCACTCACATCAGATAACACCAGAACTTGAGATATACTGGTTGCAGTTGCAGTTACACCATAGTTATTTATAATGGTGTCACCAGAATACATGGCTCCACTAAGAGCAGTAAGCTGCAAATATGTCGTATTTGCGAATGTTACGATACCAGTTGAACTTGTATTTTGGCTTGTGATTGTATCGCCGATATTAAACGAACCAGATGGATCGGTATAAACTATGTCCAATTCATCAGATGTGCTAATGATTTTACCTGTTGCTCCAGATATATTCTGAGTAACATACTCAAATTTCTGGAAAATACCATAGTGAGATGACAGAGGAACACGTGCAGTTTGAACCAGTCTTTGACCGAATGAAGAACTGACATCTATTGATCCATTTGATTCATATATTGCATCGACTACAGCATATGCGTTTGTTGCAGGCTCATATACGATGTCATTAATATCGAATTTACCACTTACGTTTGTTAATCTGATTTGCTGGTTGGTTGTGTTTGTGTTAATAATTTGAGTAATCTGTGCAGAGCCACCGCTATTTGTTTCAGAAATAGTTTCTAAAGTTGAGCCATGTGTGAAGTAAGAAGTGTTGAATACTTTTACGTTTGCTGTTGCAGCAGAAGTATATCCGTAAATTTCATCACCTGTTGTGTTCGCAACCCAGCTGCTGTTGTTACTTCCAACGTTCTTTATTTCGATATATGTGCTGTTTGAAAACACAACAACACCAACGCCATTACTGTTTGCTTGAACAACAACTTCGCCTGGCACAAAATCACCAGATTTATTGGCAATAGTAAGTTTGGCTCTATCAAAGCTTGTAACATCAATTACGACATTATCAAACAATGGTTGTTCAATGATACCGATTTTTCTGTATTGACCGTATGGTGGGAATACGTAGCTTTCATTTACAAGATTATCGAACGGGACAGAAATACTCGCATATCTTGCGGAAAGCTCTTGAATAGCATCATAACCATGACCATTAAGAGGTGATATGAGAGCGCTAACAGCAGCGCCATTACCATGGTAAGCATTCGCATTAATCGCTACATTAGCAAAAGTATAGTTAGATCCTGGATTAATGATAGTAATACCACTAATCACATTAGTTGAAGGATTTACATCTGAATAAGCAATCGCTCCCTCACCATCACCAGTAATGGTAACTGTTGGCGAGATAATGTACTCTGTCAATTCATTTGGTGTAATATATGAAGAAAGCAGAGTTGCATTTGCTACTTGTTGAGTTTGTGTAAGATCTTGTGGTGGTCTAAAGAATATTTCCTGACCAGTAATAAACATACCTGATGGGTTTTGAATAATAATACTTGGTGTTTCTGTTACAAAAGATATCTGTGCCTTTTGTAATGAGGTAACACCATAAACAAACAACCCTGTAGAAAACGTTCCTTGAACATTGTCAAGAACAAGAGAAGATGTGTTCGAGTAAACAACAACACCATTGGCAAGCTGATCGACATTGTTAACATCAACCATTCTTACGTTCTCACCAACAGTATAAGAAATACCAAGGTTAGTAAGATTAGCGATTGTCATTTGAATACCAGACAAATTCAAACTACTAACATATCCATTAGCGTTTAAAATTGTAACTGATGATGGATTTGCTGCGAATGGTAAGCTATAATGAACATTCGCAGTTAAGCTTGTATTGAATGGAGTATCTACAGTAATAACAGAATTGTTAACACCAACAACACGACGAATATTTGCAGCAGTATTGCTACCTACAAGGATATAATCATTAATCGCATAATCTGTTTTAAATGATGTTCCAGAATAAGCATTAATAAAAGTATTACCTGATGTAATTGAAACAGTACCATTTTTAAGAACACCTGCTTGAGATGTATTGTAAATTGGTAAATTCTGAGCAAAATTATTAGTGCTGTATTTTACTGTATTCAGGATTGTAGAGTTAGAAGTAGCGATGGTTGCAGTCGCACCAGTATCTGATTGCAGAACTGTATCACCAGGATTAAAAAACCCTTTAAGATAATTGATGCCAAGAGAATCAAAACGCTGAGCAACTTCTAGCCCAATGTCGATGTTTTCCAATCCTTGGATATTACCAATGTTCATATATTCAAAAACATCGAATGGAGTTGTAGTAATAATTTGTTTCGTAAGACCATTATAACTACGAATTTCGCGAATCTGACCAGAACCGAAACCAGCTTTTAAATAGATTGATGAATTGGAATAAAAGTTATTGTATGCTGATGCATCAGACTGCAGTTGAACAACATATGTATTAACATAAGCTGTCAGATATCCGCTCGTATACGTGTCGTAACCTGAACCTGAAGAGTTAACACGAATATAATCGATTGTGCCAGGAATAGCATTAGCAATAACATAGTTATTTGGTGTTACGGGAATATAATTTTGAGAACTGAATCGAGTATTTGCATCGGAAGTAATAGTGTACATGTACTTCCATACGTATCCATCAGAAGTATTGAATGTTCCAGATGTCGTTGGAACCTCTGGTTTTACTGTTGATGGTGCACCATAATTATTAAAGATGCATTTATAAACTTCGTATTTGTCGTTTACTGTATAAAAATTCTTAGTAAATAAGTTTGGGTCGTTCTGATCATAATAGCTATAAACGGTATTGCTTGTCCAATCATATCTTGGAAGCATGTACGATACGTCTAAATTTGTAATCTGTTTTGCGTATACCATATCATTGTATACGGTAAGTTCGGCTTCGTTAATAGTTGGAGTGGCAGGAGGTGGTGATGAGTCGACGATCTCACCAACGCTATTTAACCATGGATCTGGCTTACCGATAAAAACATAATATGAGTTGGTCTCGTTCTGAATTCTATTTACGAAATTCGAAACCGTATCAATGTAGTATTTGTTTGTTAAAACTGCCATTCTTTTACTCTATTTCCGTATAATACTATTTATGATTGACTCAGAGAGAAATAAATTGGTGATGATTCAGCTGGGAGCATTTCGTTTTTATTTACAAATTTACCAAACAAAGCCACTCCAGATGGATGAATAAGATCCAGAACCATTCTCTGATATGTGCTAAGCATTCTTTTTGCCACCACCTCATAAGAAAACTTCTGGTAATAATTACTGTCTTCGAGATAATTTAGATCACTCAAGAATCCAGCATTGTCAGTCCAGTATCCAGAACCCACACCATTTAAATCGATAATAGCTGTACCTGTAATAGATGATGAACCATCTGGTGATGGAATAGTGAGAGTTTCGCTTGTATTATAACCAAACCCAGCATCCTCAACAAAAACGCTTGTCGCAACGCCAGCAGCGATACCTGCTTTCGAAGTTATCTGTGCATCATATCCATAATATCCACCCTTACCATCATCTAGTTGCAAATTGTAAATCTGTGGTTCAACAACAGTAACTGTTGGAGATGCTGAATATCCAACTCCTGGATTAATACCTGACAGAGATGTAATAGTTCCAACTTCGAGATCATATGTGCGAAGAGTGTTACCAATAGTTGGAACATCAAGATTAGAAATATCTACTGCGTTAGGGAATTCCCAATTGGTCAAACGATCTGTTGTAATTACATTGGATGTATACCCAGAAGTTTCACCAGTAATAGTTATCTGTGGTACAAAATATCCATTAACATTATCAACATAAACAACTGAGCTGTTAGCTGTAACAGCTGTACCATTACCACTTATTGTTGTTTTTGGAAATACTGTGTTAACAATTATTAAGTTTGTGCTGTTAGCCAGTGTTACACCAGCAACAAGATTGGCGCTAGTAAGAGATGATTCTGGACCTGTTACATAAATTAACGACCCATCCGAATGGTATGCGCGAAGATCTGTAATACCAAGATCTGTATTTGAAATAATATCATTGTTGGAAATAAATCCAGCTGTTGTTTGAACATCAAGAACAACAACATTTGCTGATGAAGTAACTTGCTCTCCAACTGTCATAGTACCAGTTGAATCAGCAATATTAAGATTAAAACCAGAACCAGAAACATCTAGCTGTGTTTCAATATAATTATTAATGATGTCTGTGTTAATTTGATAGATAGCTTTGTTAGAAATAGTTCCTACTTTAAATGTGGCGCCAGCTCCGCCACCACCAACAATTGTAACAACAGCATTAACAGAAAATCCAAACCCACCATCGATAAGTTTAAAAGTAACTTTACCATTTTCGTTTCTTACTGAGGTAACTTTTGCAATACCACCTGAACCAGTTCCATAGATAGGAAGAAGGTCACCAACAGCAAAATTAACACCACCATTAATGATACCAACAGCAGAAAGAGAACCAAACAGAATTGGTACATTATCGTTGTTAATTGCTATCATATATGCAGCTTGTTCAGCCGAACTCAACAGAGAATATTCACGATAAGTAATCGTATTACCAGAGCCATCTACATAAAGATCATCACAATATACCTTGTCACCAAATTTAAACCGACCAACAAGATTTGAAATGTATAAAACATTAACAACTTTATTGTTAACATATTTTGTAAAATAATTTTCTACGATAGCTGTAGAAGTAGCGCTACGAATTTGTTTACCCACAAGATCAGGAAGAAACTCGCTGTCTGAAATTTCAATATATTTTGGAATTTTCCAATTTGCTTGTGATGGTTTGAAAAGATTATCGCCTGGAATATAGATATCGATATCTTCATTAAACACCAGTCGAAATAATAGAGCATATGCACGTCTTGTACCTTTTGATTGATACAATTCAATTATGTGTTTAATGAGCATTCTCTTATCAACAACCACATTACTGGGTATCTGAGAAACAAACTCATTTTTAAAATACTGAAGGAACTGTTGAGTTGTGAAATCGATATCTGTGTTTTGTAACATCGATCTAGAGTAGTCTAAAACATTACCAGTTTGTTCCATCCACTCATAATATGCCTGCACAAATGCAATGAAGTTTGGTCCCTCATCCCTATAAAAAGCTGGGAACTGTGATGCAATAAGTGGCGATATATACTTTTCTATTTGCATTAAGTTGTGACTACTGTTATATTTTGACCTTGCATATCAAATTCAACAAGATCGTTACCAACTGCAAAAATGTCATCGAGAGCAGATTTAGCTATGATAGAAATACCCGTTGAATTTAAAAAGTCTGCAACGCCAATCGATGAAATTTGAATTGTACCATTAATATAATCGATTGTACCGATTGGCATATAAACTTGTTTCGTAAGATCGCTGAGTTTCATATAAAGAATGTTAGAAGTGTTCTGAACGTAAAGATTAGATCCATATCCAGATTGCACATATGTGTTATTGAATGGGCTATAATCAGTAAATGTATATTTGTTGCCATCCGTAGCTAAAAACTCAGAACTGTAAATCGATCCTGGAACTAACTCTTGATGAAAGTTTATATCGATAATAGAGTTTTGAAACAGCGCTGGTGACGCAATTTTTTTCATATATGGAGTAATTGAGTTAGCAATAATGCTGCTGTCGGCAGCGTCAATCGCTTCAACGAATTTAGAGAAACGGAAAGCGATATCGAAATCTTTTAATGATGCATCATTGAACGCTGACACCGCATTATAAACAATTGCTTGAATATCAGCTGCAGTATAATTAGTAACATTTGGATCATAAGTTACTGTAATGTTGTTGCGAATGTAAAGAATGTCTGGATCAACAATTGCTGGATTCAAACCAATTGTCATTTTATCTTTAATGAATGTAATGACATCTTGTTTTCTATTATCAGAAAGAGTTGAACCAGCGTAAGTAATTGGTGAGATATAAACAGTACCAAAGTTAATACCAGCACTAAGAGCGCTGTTTTCACCACCATAAACATTTAATGTTTTCAATTCAGGGAATTTATCAAGGATAAGTGTTTTGTAATCGCTTGGAGTAATTGCGCGACCCTGTGTCTGAAACGCTTTTGGTGCGCGGAAACGAATTGATTCAATACCTTCAGAGTTTGCACCAGCATCTGCAGTAGTATTGATTGAAACAATTGGTGATGCGAAACCACCATTGTATGCACCAAGATCTTGTGATACGAAGAAAGTACTAACACCACCACCATCTGTTCCGTTCGTAATACGATAGGTCAGCAAAATAGTAGCGTTGTTTTGTGGTTGGCGTCCAAACACTCCATCACCAAATACCATCTCATATTGATTCTGGTATGCTTGTAAGAAAAACACAGCACTGTTTGGTGTTAATCCATACAGATTATCTGCGATGATGTAATCCACAGATGTAGCGCCATTGTCCTCATAAACTGTGACCTGTAAACTGTCTGTGTCAATGTTTGGATTGGATATAACGAAACGCTGGTTTTCGATTGTATTGTCCACAATCATTGTTTCGTTGATATATGAACCCTCGTATACGGGCAAGCCTGTAATAGTAAAGGTGCTATTTGTAGAAACGATATTGTAGTTACGATCTGTTACGTAAATATATGCACCATTGGCATTTGAGCCACTGAACTGTGCACCTTTTGGAATAAGGAAATTGTTTTGTATACTGTCGTTCTGAACATTAAATGTAACATCGATCAAAGCTTTTGGGGATTTGTAAGAGCTTGGTGTATAGTTTAAAAGCTTCGCATGCGAGATAACAGAATCCAAAAGCTGAGCAGAATCCAAAAATGATTCGGTTGCCACCATGTTCAAATAGAAAGAATTGATGTATGTGTTATAGGCAAGAAGGCTCATGAGAACATTCATATTACTACCTTCAAAGTCATAATCTTTAAAGATTGACTGAGATTGCATATATGTTTTTAAACTGGATTTCAGCGTGTCAAAATCTAGTGAAGTAAGGTTTAGAGCGCTATTTGTTGCCATTATCTGACTCTTCTAAGAATTAAGCTTAATGCTATGGGCGTTGGATTATTTATTATTGAAAACAAAAGCGATACTGAGAAGGCATTTTGATCTGGTAAAGGAACAACAGAAACATCTAACATATTAACTCTTGGCTCGTTTTGAGCTACTGTCAAATTGATATGATAAACGATATTCTGAGCTGTAACAACGTCATCTGGCTCAAACAATGAAGCCAAAACATTTGACCCAACTGTAGGCTCGAACAACCTTTCGCCTATATTTGTCAGAATTAAATTACGAAGAGACTGTTTTACCGAATTTTCATTGGTTGTTTTTGCAAGGTTATTGGTAATTGGATGCTTGTCGAAGTTGGTCAAAAAGTCAGAAAAGAATTCCTGCTTTTTACTAAGCTGCGTAATTTTATCTGCTCTCGTTGCCATTTATTGACCTTTTTATTGTATTTATCAGTGTGGACCTTCTGGCGGTAAACCTGGGAATGGAAGAGGCGGAATTGTACCTTTTTCAAGCTGTGTACCAGTTGTAGATTTAATGATATTTTTATTACCAGCAATAACTGCATTACCAGCAGCGCCGATTTGAGTTTGCCCAGAACCATAATTTGCGATTGAAAGATTGTCTGAACCTTTATTAATGAAAAGATTAAGGAATCCATCTGTGCTAAGTTGTATTCCATCTGGTTGTATTTGAATTTGACTGTTACCGACTCTAAATGTTATTCTAGTAGCGCTTTGAATTAACACACTACCTTGGGTACTTGCTCTATAATTACCTTTATCTAATTGAATATCAAAGTTACCTTTTGAAAGGTGTATGCCATACTCACCACCCTTCATTTCAATATGATTACCAGATATCTGATGAACATAATCACCATCTATATTACTGTGAATATTACCAGAGTGATCAGTAATAATATCTCCATCGGTCGTATGATGACCATCACCACTCGAATGGTGAATATGAGAATCATGAGAACCAGCAACAGATACACCACCACCAGCTGAATACTTGTTACCTGCAGTTTCGTTGTGATCGCTACCAGCAACTGTGTTTCGGTTGGATGCGCTTGTTTGAGTGTCGACATGCCCATCAGCTGTTGATGAAACACCATCAGCATTATACTTGTGATGTTTACCAGTTGTTACAGAAACCTCAGCGCCATCAGGTCCATGCCCTGTATAATTACCAGATGCCTGAATGTTAAAATGTGATTCGTTACCTGGATCTAAACTACGTAAATCTTGACTACCATCTGCACGCTGCGTAACATGCATATTAGGATATGTACCTTTGTAATCAATTTTCGGGTGGGATGTATTTGGATCGTATGTCATGCTATGAACCTGTCATAAATGAAGGAGTTGAAGATTCGCCAGTTATACCAATAAAATTACCAGTTGCAGGATTTACTTCATTTTGAGATAATCCTTGTTGTGCAGCTGACTGTGTTGCCGCTTCTTGTTGTGTCTGATAATTATTCGTTGCATTCGAATTAGCTTGTTCTTCTTGGTATGCTTTGTATGCCTGTATTTGAGCATCTTGGTCTTCTGGCGGTTTTGGATCAAGAGCTTTCTTCATTGATTTTTTCTTAATAGCAAGTTTTGCCTGACTTTGACTGAACTCGCTCATTGTATTACCAACAGAACCCTGATCAAGAGTTGATTGTGGAAGATGGCTGCTCATTAATCCTTGAATAGAACCAGCAATGTTAGGAATCAATTTCGTTGCGAGTGAAATAATACTATTAAGATTTACTCCATGCCCGAGCACGCTCGCGATACCTGCTGCTGACACACCACCCAAACCTCCAGTAAGAGATGAAGCAAGTTGGCCAGCAATAGCAGGAGATATATTTGTAGAGAAACCAGCAACATTAGCAAGATGAGTTGCTATAGATGCTGCCATTCCTACTTGTAATGCTAGTGTTGTATCGCCTTGTATTCGAGCGGAAGCTGAAGGATAGTGAGGCTCGTTACCACGCAATGTATAAAGAGGAGTTGTACTGTTTCCTGTAGAATCTATCCACTGAATGAATCCTGGATATGGCTCAGAACCAAGTGGATAATACTGCTGAACATATGTCGGAGGAACAGAAGTTACAACTTGTATTGAAGGTGGATAACCAATATTTGGATCAATCTGAGGAATAACACTGCTTACTGTTTGATGCGAGAAAACACCACCATTTGTTTGTGCTGTAAAAGTTGAAACTGCCAGCGCAAGTCGTAATGCGCTCTGTGCTTGTGTTGGTAATAATCCACTGTTATAAAGCCCCATCATTGGACCAATAACATTACTAAAACCAAAACGCCCAGCCAATCCACTAATCGCACCAAGAATACCACCAGATAACATTTTCTGAATACCAGCTGGGCTTGTAAGATTCATTATGTTTCTTACAGTCGAAAACTCGCTTACTGCATTTTGTAGAACTGTACTTAAACCTTTCGGATCAACATTCTTTACAATATCAAGAACATCGCTCTTATCACCTTTATCGGCGGAAGCTGTTGTTGGTTTGTTTGGTTGCTTTAATTTTTTATCGACAGCTTTTTTATTATCAACACCATCAGATGGTTTGAGCTTTTCAACTTTCTGTTTTGTTGAATCGTTTGGATCATTTCTTGCTGGATCGTTTAATGTGTTTATAGTAAATCCAAAATCACCCATAGCATTATATGGAGTATATGGTAATGGATCAGATTGATTGATGGCACCACCTGGTATACTACCAGTTTTAATATCAATTTGTTCTGTGCCATTAGATGTTTGACCAGGAATAGGGTCGCCAGCTTTACCAAAACTACCAAGAACAATTGCGTGTTGTTCGTGTTTATCCATATATTTTACGATAACTTTGGAATTAACAACCAACCCAAGTGGTGTTGTTCCAACTTTACCGTAAGCAGCCGATGTGATAGGCTGCATAACAAGACACCAATCTAATTTGTCATTAGGAATATTTTGTTCATCGTCATGCCTCCCGTATACGCGAACACGCACACGTCCAGATTGATCAGGATCTTTTACGTCGACGACTCTACCAATGTACCAATCCCCAGCAAACTGTGACATTATACACTTTCCTCCAAATTACCCTTGACTATTTCAAGAACACAAGTATATCTAGGTCTTTCGCCTGCACCAGCTATCTTATGATGCAATCTTGAAATTAAAAATTTACCAGAGAGCAATGGATCATTCTTCTTATAATCTGTTGTACTGGATTTTACTGGAATGTTAGCGTTAATTAAGTCCCCAGCTTTCAATGTTGTATCACCAGTAACACGAATCTTCATTGCGTTTTGCATTAAAATACCAAGGTATGCCTGTTGATCTGCTGTCATTTCAGGAATACCAGTGTTTGGGCGACCACCCGAACCAGCATCAACAACAATCAATGATTGTGGTGGTATCTTTGGTGCAGTTATATATGTGTCTTTGAAATCGCTTGAGTTATAATCACCAGTACCACCGCTGTTAAAACTTGTTGGATCTGGCGTCTGATCTTTGTATTCGTATGCATGCGTTCTGAAATTAAATTGCGCTATACGTCTCTTACCGCCATAAGCAATACGATCTGTTGATGATAATTGTTTTGGAACTTCATATGCTATAATGTTACTTTCAACATCGCTGTTTATATCATTACCAACAGTATCTGATTGATTAAATGTTTTAACAGCAGACCCTTGAAACAATTGCTCTATTGTCTTGAAAACAAATCCTTCACGATTCTCAAAAAACACATAGGATGATGATTTGTTTTGAGGTGAAACTGCACGTCGACGAATCGTATCTACAGCTTTGAAAGGATTATAGCTAGGAACTATAACTTTTTGCATTCCTTTTGTGTCTTCAATATCAAGAGGTTTTTGACTTTTCATGTAATTTTTATGAATATCTTTTACCATATCTGATATTGTCATGTCATAGTTTTTCTGAACTATGTTTGTTTTGGCGTGAAGAGCTTCTTGTGAAACACATTTTAAAATATATGTTTTTGATTTCATTGCGCCTGTTGACGACTTAACATCATCAAGTTTATGTAAGGCAAATGTATATGAAGCTGTTGTTCCTCCAGGAGGTAAAAAGGAAAAGCTTACTGTTTCGTCACCAGCTATTTTCAAATTACCAAGTTGATCGTCTGTATCTAATACTTCAATGTCTGCTACAATACCAGGTGTGAAAATGCTCTCGTATACTGATGAAGATACGAAAGCTCTTGTTAGATCTAAACTACCTCTGGATGAAGATACAGTCAACGAGTTGACAAAGATGTCTCCAGGATTATATCCGTCTGCCATTTTATCCTAATAAGTTTTTCAATTCGGCTGCTAGTTGTGGTGCATATGCTGCATTAAGAATTTGAATAGATTTGTTTTGTTCATTCTTTTCATTCTCCATATCGTAGATAGATACTGATTCCCAGTAAATACCTTCTTCTTCATATATAATGTTATCAGCCACAATAGATGCTGTGCTGATGGTAACTGTTGTATTACTTTCTTGACCTCTTAAATAACTTGCATCAGTAATAACAACTGAGTTATTTGGCATGTTGGTACCAAATATATGCTGAAGAGTAACAGAAGAACTGTTAGCAATAACAACCTGTCCTCTGCCAGTGTTATTCGAATCAAAAACTATATTTACAACTTCATTTTTAATAAAGCCAGAAGCATTGTTACTGGTTGTGTATTGTCTTAATCGATTGGTGTTTATGACCCAATCTTTTTGAACTCTTTGATATTGAATTGGTCGACTTGAGCCATTAAAAACAGGCTCCCAATATTTCGCTAAGCCTGTTCCAACGATTGTTTGATTGTATTGTGCTACAGAAATGTTTTCTGCATTATACCAGTTGTTTCGCCAAAATGCGACTTTCTTTTGTAATGTATCGATTGTTTTAACATTATACTTTTTCAACAATACATCATTAAAATCGTTTTGTGCTATGTACCATTGATAGTATGGATCGATAATTTGGTTTGAAAGATATAAAACCCAGCTCATATATTGATCGTTGTAATATGTATCAGATAACTGATCGGGTCTTACGCCATTAGAAACATCCAATGGATAATAAAGATATGGGTTGTTTATAACGCTGTTCAATACAACTGCACGCTCTGTAATGTTTACTGCAACATTGTTAGAATATGCAATTGTGGAGAACTTATCGAAATATCTTTCTGGCATTATTGAACATCCTCTTGGAGCCAGTATTCAATTTCTTTTAGGCTCAACGATAACTGAACTTCAACAGGTGCATTTACGTTCTTGAAGAAAGAAGGTGTGTTTGCTGGTGCGAAATTTACCGACATGCTTTCAATGACGCATGGTTTGAATCTGTAAAGATATTCATCCTGCGGAAACAATTTGATAATTGCAATGTTTGGATATGATAACAATGTACCACCCTGTCCAGGCGATAATGCTGGTAACATATTAAAACGAATTGTCTTAATAATGTCTCTCACTTTGTTTGTTTCCTCGACATTGTTAGGAGAAAGCTTCCAACTGAATTGATGTTGTTTGAATGTTGGTGACTTGAACAGAACAGTCAAGAATGGATTTTGAGCAACACCACCAAGCTGTAACAATTGATCAACAGATACTTTTAATCCATTTGGTGCACCAGCTGCAGCTGCTCTTGCTTTATCAAGCCCAAGACCAGAAAGAATATTACCAGCTGCGCCAAGCATGCTACCGAAATCGCTGGATCCACTGTTTATACCCTGTTCAATACCAGCACCAACAGCAGCATCTGCACCTTCTTCACCATAAGTAACAGTTTGCGTATCAACCAGATTATTCGGGATTGGCAAATATACTGAAGAAGCTCCATCTGTAGGGCTGAGGAATCGAACTGGATCTAAAATTGATCTTCTACGATATGTTTGAAACTGCATCTGAAACATAAAGTTACGACCATCTGGACCAGAACTGGTAAGGTCGTTAGGAAACGTAAGTGATTGTTGTACTGGATTCGTAGTTGTTGGTGGATGAAGGCTCAATAGTTTTAAAGCTGCTGCAGCGCCAGCAGTTGCTGTTAGTGGGTTTTTTGCTATGGCATTTATCGCTGAACCGCCAGCGTTTTTTGCACCCTGAACTAATTTTGATGTTATTGAAGCCATAAATAATTGTTCCTGAAACTTGATAAAGTATTTATAGATGGCATACCAAGGACGTTTTAACGCAAAAAATCCCAACAAATACAAAGGCGATCCATCGAATATTATTTATCGTTCTCGCTGGGAATTACTAGTAATGGATCGATTTGATAAAGATCCAAACGTACTTTGGTGGAATTCAGAAGAAACAATTATACCTTATCGATCTCCTGTCGACGGCAGGATACACAGATACTTTGTTGACTTTACCGCTCGAATGAAAACAACTGATGGTAAAACAAAAACTGTTTTGATTGAAGTAAAACCATCGGCTCAAACAAAACCACCAGTTATTAAAGAGGGAAAAAAGGATAGAAGGTATATTCAAGAGGTAATGACATGGGGTGTAAATGAAGCCAAATGGAAAGCTGCAACCGAATACTGCAAGAACAGAGGTTTTGAGTTTATTATCCTTACAGAAAAAGAACTAAATATCAAGTTCTAGGAGTTAACATTGGCTTATATATTTCAGACAATCACAGATAAAGGCACAGCGCAGGGTATACCGCCGAATGTGGCTGCGGATGCTCGCGCATGGTATAGAACAGCAGCCCAACAGGTTACCAACGTAAATACACAGCGTCTTATGACCGATAAGAAAAACCTGAAAAACAACATCACATTACAAGATATTGGTAAGATGTTTATGTTTTTCTATGATCCAAAGATGAAACAGGTTTTACCATATTATGATAAGTTTCCGCTGGTATTTCCAATAGGATTTAAAGAAGGTGGATTCCTAGGATTGAATCTACATTATCTTTCACCAGTTTTAAGAGCCAAGTTGATGGACGCTCTTTATACTACTGCAAATAACAATAAATATGATGACACAACGAAATTAAAACTATCATATGATCTTTTAAATGGTGCTTCTCGATTTAAGTACTTTGCTCCTTGTTTGAAACATTATCTCTGGGACCATGTTCAGGGTAAATTTTTAAATGTTGAAACGAGCAACTGGGATACAGCATTGATGTTACCAACAGAAAGATTTACAGGCGCAAACAAATCTAAAGTTTGGGCTGAGTCGGCTAAGAAAGTATAAAAATGGCATTTAGTGTATCAGATATACTGGGTAGCATAACAGAAAGCGGAGTACTGCATAGCAATAAATTTATATTGCAAATGAACTCCCCTCCTGTTTTGCGCAATGTTTCGATCAACGGAACAACAGCACAGGACACAGAATATCTGATGGTAATTCGTGCAGAACAGGCAAAACTGCCTGGAGTATTAATTGAAACAACAGACGTAAATCGTTATGGTGTTGGACCTAATCAGAAAATGCCATTTAATGTGCAGTTTACCGACACAAGTTTAACATTTGTTTCTGACAAAAATGGTGAGTTATATCGTTATTTCTACACATGGTTAAATGCTATTTTTGATTTCGGTGGTATCAACAACACCAATACTCTTGCCACATACAAAACGGATTACAAAGACAACTACACGACAGATTTACATATCTACGTTTATAACAATTTTGGAGATATTGTTCAGGGTGTTACTCTGTTCAAAGCATATCCCGTTTCATTTAATGAAGTTTCACTTGACTGGGGTCAAACAAACCAACTTATGAAGTTTACTGTCGGATTTACTTTCCGTGATTGGAAACTTGATGACGTTAGTGCAAGCTTACCTTCTGTTCAAATAACAACTGACACAACTCAACAGCTTACCACTAACCCAGTCGTTCAACAAACACCTTCGATTACAACACCACAAACTGATGTAAGTAAATATAACACAGTTATTCAATCAGGATTAAATGCATTGAATGATGCTGGTATAAGCATACCGCCTGGATCTGGATTACCTGGAGACGTTAAGAGCGCACCAACTGACTAACATAATTACTTTTGGAGTATATAATGGCATTACCTAAAATTTCACATCCTACTTTTTTTGTTGAAGTTCCTTCTACAAAAAAGAACGTAACCTTTCGCCCATTTCTTGTAAAAGAAGAAAAGCTCTTGCTTATGGCAAAAGCCAGTGGTGAAGAGTCGGATATGCTTGCTACAATCAAACAGATTGTTAACAACTGTGCAATCGACGAAGGATTTGATGTTAATAAACTTTCTCTGTTTGACATGGAATATCTGTTTATTAAGATTAGAGCAAGTTCCGTTTCAGATATTGTGGATGTTTCATTTAAAGATTTAGAGGATGAGAAAATTTATGACTTTTCAATCAATCTTAATCAGGTGGTTGTTAAGTTCCCAGATAATACCAGTAATGTGATTAAAGTTACTGATGATTTTGGTATTACAATGAAATACCCACAAGCTTCTCTGTATGATGATAAGGAATTTCTTAACTCTGGTGAAGATTCATTCTTTCAGCTTATCATTCGCTGCATAGACAAAATCTATAATGGCGATGAAGTTATCGATGCTCAGAATTATACCACAAAAGATTTGGGTGAGTTTATTGAAGATCTTGATGTTAAAACATTCGAATTGATTCGAGATTTCATTGTTAACCCACCAACACTTTATTATATGTTAAAATATAAGAATTCACTTGGAAACGATAAAGAAATTGAATTACGCACGTTATCCGATTTTTTTACCTTGCGCTGAGTCATAATACCTTAGAGAATTACTATAAAACAGTATTCTCTTTGATTCAGCACCATAAATATTCTTTGACAGAAATTGAAAATCTTATACCATTCGAACGTGATTTGTATGTAGAAATGTTATTGCAACTTCTTCAAGAACTAGAAGAACAACAGAGGTTACAAAATGGCTAAATTCGCAAAGAGCGCTGACGATGAACCAGCTCCACCAGTTGAAAGAGAGCTTCCTGCTTCTCCTACAGCAGCACCCGCACCTATTGTTGTGGCTGTGGCTGCTGGCGGTGGTAGCGGCGGTGGCTGTTCTAGTAGCAGCGGTAATACTAATTTTCAAGCTGCGCAAGCTACTGCGGCAGCTCAAGCTACAGCGTCAGTTGGCTTGGCGCAAACGGCTATTGATAAAGAAGTCGTTGACGAACAGATATCTAAAGAAGAAGAACATTGGGTAAAAGCATATTGGCGTCCAGCTATGGGCTGGCTGTATATGTTGATTTGCTTTATGGACTTTATAGGATTTCCACTAATATCAATGTTCCTACCAGTTTTATTTAAAGGACTTGGCGTACAATACCAATACGTTGCATGGCAAAGTTTGTCATTGAGCAATGGTGGTTTGATTCATTTGGCATTTGGTGCTATCCTTGGTGTTTCGGCATGGACAAGAGGTCAAGAAAAACTAGCAAAGATAAACTAATAGATGGCTAAGAAACCTAAAAATCCAGAACCACTTAAACTATCGGATATTCCAGCCGATCAGATGACACCAGCTATTCGCGCACAGGTTGCAGCTGCTCAAGCTCAAATTGCTGCAGCTGCATCTATTTCCGAATCCGCTGAAGAAATAGCTCAAGCTACTGAAGAAGCATTAAAACCAGAGAAAACAAAAACTCTAAAACAATCTGCTCGTGAAACGAACATTCAAACATTTGAGAAAGTTTTTCCATCTCTAACCAAGTTACTTGATTCTGTTGCTCAGAGCAAAGAAGAAAGAGATAAGAAAAATCAGGCAGACGAAAGAGCTGCCGAACAAGCAAAACTTGCTATGGAAGAACTTACTGACAAGCAAGATGATGCTAATTTAGAATTAAAAAACATCACCACACAAATAAAGTCGACTAACAAATCTCTTGGTGATATTACCAAAGTTTTGGTTGAAATTAAAACAGCCATTCAGCAATTGGGTAACAATGGCAGTGGACTTAGCCCACTCGATTTTCTTGATGAAGGTAAAGGTGCTCGTCGCGGACTTGGTAAAAGTGTAGCGAAAGGTGGCGCAAGAGGCGCAGCGCGTGGCGCTGTTCGCGAACTTGGTGGTGGCTCACTATTAAGAGGTGTTGGTAAAATAGGCGGTGGCGCTCTCCTTGGCGGTGGTCTTGAAGCATATGATGAATACCAACAATCAGGTAATGTAGGAAGAGCTGCTAGTGCTGGTGTTGGTGGAACAGCTGGTGGTGCTCTTGGCGCATGGGGTGGCGCGGCTGCTGGTGCTGCTCTCGGATCTGTTGTTCCTATTGTAGGAACTGCTATTGGTGGTACTATTGGAGCTATTCTCGGCGGCATGGGCGGAAGCATGCTCGGTGGTTCAGCTGGTAAGGGAGTATATGATTATGCTACAAAACCATCTACTCCTGGACAATCAAACGCGATTGCTTCTCTCGAGGAAAAACAAAAAGCTGCTGAAAAAGAAAAAGATTTAAACGATCTTACATTTACAGCAAAATCTGTTACGTTCAAAGCTGACACAATCAGTTTCAATTCAACTAATATGTCAACTGGGCAACAGCAACAAACAGGCGCTCAGCAACAAGCATCAACCACAACTCCATCCGTTCCTTCAGGTGGTGCTACACAAGCTGTTGCGCCGCAGGGTGGTACAGGCGCTGCTCCGACTGGATCTGGTGCTGGTGGGGGTACAGGCGCTGCTGGTGGCGAAGCTGGTGCTGGTGGTGTTGATCAAGTTCTTGCTACAATCAGAAAAAGAGAATCGGGCGGTAATTATAATGCTCGAGCAAAAGGATCATCTGCTTCTGGTGCTTATCAATTTATCGACAGCACATGGCAAAGTCTTACTCGAAAATATAAAATCGGTGGTGAATATAAGAGCGCAGGCAGCGCTCCCGCACAGATTCAAGATCAAGTTGCAAGAGCATATGTTTCAGACATTTTAAAACAAAATGGTGGTGACGTATCAAAAGTTCCATTAGTTTGGTATACTGGTAACGCTCAGGGGCAAATGTCTGCGAAAGCATTAGCTGCCAATGGTGGAATGACAGCACAAGCTTATCAATCTAAGTGGATGAATGATTTTTCTAAAACTGGTGGTGGTGGTGTGACTGCTTCTACTGGCGCATTAGGTCCAGGAGATAATCGTGCAGCTGCTCGCAGAATGGAAATGGGTAGCGGTCAAGTAGGTGCTGGTGCTGGTGGAGCTCCAACTAATTTGGGCGCCGAAAGTGGCAGAATGTCAATAGGTGGAATGGATGGTGTTAGCCCAGCGCTGGCTGAAGCTTTAAGTGCTGCAGCATCCGAATATTTTCAAGCAACTGGTAAAAAGATTCAAGTTACTTCTGGTAGAAGAGATTCGCAAAAACAAGCTAAACTCTATCAAGATTATATTTCTGGAAAATCTCCATATCCCGCAGCGAAACCTGGCACAAGCAAACATGAACGTGGATTAGCTGCAGACATTAATCGTGCCGATGCAGATGCTATGGATAAAATGGGCATTCTTGCTCGTCATGGATTACATCGCCCAGTAAGAGGCGATCCAGTCCATATCGAATACATGGGTGGTGGTCCATCTGGTGAACAAATAGCGGAGGCTATGCCAAAACCACAAATTACAAGTAGCAGCACATTAACGCCGAAGGAAAGCTCAACATTATCCACTGCGATGGGTCCACGTGGTAATCTCTCTGATGCATCAGCTGCTCTACAACCAAACAAACCGACCAAAGGTACACAGCTTTCAACTGCAAGTACGAACGATCAAGTCAGTCAAAGATCATCTTCGACTGCTCTTCAACAATCACAATCAACTCCTAAAACTGCAGCACCGAAAGGTAAAGATGTTGAAGGTAAGTTTGATTCAAGCAATGCTGGGCATGTTGAACCAATTGATGCTTCGAAAAGATTTAAAGATCTTTATGAACTTGGGGAATAAAAAAGGGGAGCTTGGCTCCCCCTTCTCTTTTAGTTATTGGCTAATTTCTCAAAAAAAGCCATATCATCATCTTCGTCTTCATCATCCAATTTCGGAGCAGCTGCTAGCGTCTCCTTCAACCTTGGAGCTGGAGTCGATGGGATTTCATCTTCATCAACTTGCTTCTTTGAAACATAGTCACCATCAAGACCAAGCACCTTATTCAACTTAGCCTTCAACTCATCATAAGACTTGAATTGGCTTGGAGCAATTAACTCTTGAAGCGAATATGCTTGCTTCCAGATTTTCTCCATCTCATCATCGTCCTCTGATAATGGACCAGAAGAAGCGAACTCAGACTTATCGTAGTTACGATAGCCTTCAACGTTGCGAATCTTCAGCTTGAAGTTAGCGCCATCCCAAAGATCAAAAGGATTCATCGGAGCTTCATCAGCGAACTGAGGATTCATTGCTTCGTTGAGCTTGTCAAAGATCTTCTTGCCGTACTTGAACAAGAATACCTTGCCTTCGTTTTCAGGATTGTTTTGATCGGTGATAACGTAGATGTTACTAATAAATGTCAGCTTACGCTTTTGCTTACGAGCAATTTCCTTATCAGACTCAAGACCAGAATTCCAGAGCTGAGTGTTATACTCGCCGACTGGATCGTTCTTGCCGATAGTTGTCAAAGAGTTCTCAATATACCATGAGCCAGTTGGACCTTTGAACCCATGAGAGAACAAACGAACAAAAGGAACATCTTCTTCGCCTGGAGCAGGAAGGAAGCGGATAACTGCGTAGCCATTGCCAGCTTTATCCACATTAGGATACCAATAACGATCGTCATTAGACTTATCGTTTTGACCACCACTGAGTTTGGAAAGTTCTGAAGTCAGCTTCTCGAGTGACTTCTTGCCTGATTGTGCTTTGAGTTTTGCAAAGTTTGAC